>Ga0209227_1000908_pt1 | contig 24415 bp, 20 predicted proteins | sample YNPBryantNP2012_FD_185815 | JGI IMG/M metagenome (GOLD analysis project Ga0209227, IMG submission 185815) | Anoxygenic and chlorotrophic microbial mat microbial communities from Yellowstone National Park, USA - YNP Bryant NP 2012 (SPAdes)... ...
CCAGCCACCACCGCCTACCGTCGTGGTGCGTGCGGAAGAAACCGGTGCCCTCAAAACGCAGGTCTTTCCAGCCACCCCAGCGTGAGAAGTTTTGGGGAAAGCAAGCCGAGGGGGCTTCAGCCAGCTGGCGATGCAAGCGCGCGGTCACCTCCTCCGGCGAGCGGCTCTTGCCCTCCCATTCATGCAGTCGGCTTTGTCCCAGGACGTCCAGCAGTGCGCCTTTCGGCAGCACCAGAGCAGTCAGTTTGGGCAGTTCTTGCGGTGTGGCAACAATCGGAGTCATGCACCAGCGCACAGGTTCATCTGCTTTACGCAAAACCTTCAGGGTCATGCGGTCTACGTTCTGCAAGTCTATCACATCTCCGCCACACATCGGTTTGAGCCATGCCCCTTCGCGCGGATATTGCCAGCGGTTCTGATGCACCGCCTCCAGCGGAACCCGCATTCGCGCGGAGCACTGGTTGAGCAGCCCAAAGATAAGGTGGAACACTTTGTCGCTGTCCGACTCGTAGAGTGAGAGCGCAAACACCGCCAAGAACTTGCCATCCAGCAACAGGTCGGCGGTGAGATAGCGCATGTTTGCCAGCGCGCCTTTGGGGAAGGCGTATTCCAGTCCGTCGCCCTCGGCGGGAGCGAGATACCGCACCGCGCCTTCGACAGGAGTGGCTTCACTCGAAACATGCAGACCGCCCAACAAGCCTTTCGGCGTGAGGGTCAAAGGTTCAGGATGCGCCATGTATTGCCTCCATCAGGAATGATTGCCATTACCTGATTAGCGATGAAGGACGGGGGTCTCCTGCATTCCACGATGGCGGGAAGGTCGCCGAATCGCGGGCTGCGCAGGTGTGCCTGACGCCAGACTATCATACGGTACGACTCATGGTGCGTCCCCGATAGGGACACGTCCGTTCACTGAGGGCGTACGGGCTTCTCCGTGGATGGCGTTACAACTGTCTGCTTGCATTTGCGCAATGCCCTGCTCTTCGGGTAAACTAAGCCGGAATATCTCGTAAGGTGCAGGCACGAATGGTTCGCGTCGCTTTCGCCACGCTGGGTTGTAAAGTCAATCAGTACGAGACACAGCGTATCATCGATACCTTTGAGGAGCGGGGCTTCGCCATCGTGGGCTTCGACGAGCCTGTGGAGCTGTACGTCATCAACTCCTGTTCGGTTACCCAGCTGGCGGAGAAGAAGTCCATGCAAATCGTACGTCGCGCTGCCCGTCAAGGTCCGGAAGCGCGCGTGGTGTTGACAGGCTGTATGGCGCAGTTCACGCTCCTGCGCGGGGAGACGGTTGCCGAAGCTGCTCTCATCGTGCCCAACACCGACAAAATGCGCACGGTGCATTACGTGCTGGAGGCTTTCCCCGACATCCGTGAGCGTGTGGCACGTGACCCCGCTCCACCCGTGCTGCGCAATCCGTACGAGCGCACCCGTGCGGTGGTCAAGATTCAGGACGGCTGTAACGTACGCTGTTCCTTCTGCTCCATCCCCTACACTCGCCCGCGCATGTTCAGCCGTCCGTATGAGGAAGTACTGGACGAGATACGCCGGCTGGTCGATGAGGGCTTCAAAGAGGTGGTGCTGACCGGCGTGTTGATAGGCTCCTACGGAGAGGAGACTGGCAGCGGCGGGCCCGACCTTGCCGAACTGCTGCAGCGGATGGCGCGAACCGATGGGCTGGAGCGAATCCGAATCAGCTCCATCGAGCTGACGCAGGTTACGGACAGGCTCATCGACGTATGCGCCAGCGAGCCAAAGGTGTGCCCGCACCTGCATATTCCCCTGCAAAGCGGAGACGACCGCATCCTGCAGGCAATGAACCGACCCTACCGTCAGAAGGACGTGCTGGCTCTCGCGGAAAAACTATATTCACGGATACCCGACCTTGCCATCACCACCGACATCATGGTGGGCTTCCCGGGTGAGGACGAAGCCGCTTTTCAGCAGACCTGCAAGGTGGTGGAAGCAGTGCAGTATGCACGGGCACATATCTTTCGCTTTAGCCCGCGCCCGGGCACGCCTGCCGCGCAGATGGCAGACCAGGTGCCCGACCACGAGAAGGAGCGACGCAGCCAGCAGCTGGCGAATCTGTGTCGCAGGTACCGCGAACGGTTTGTCGCGGCGCGGCTGGGCAGAACAGTACGTGTGCTGGTAGAGGGCAAGCAGGGCAAAGGCGGCTTGATGCGAGGACTGACCGATAACTACATCCCGGTGGAGTTCGCCGGTGGCGCACACCTCGCCGGACAGCTGGTGTGGGTGCGTCTGCTGGAGTCGACCGACGAGGGAGCACTGGGTGAGCTGGTCAACACTTCTTCAGGAGGGCATGAGGATGGAGGATTGCATCTTTTGCCGGATCGCGCAGAAGCAGGTACCGTCCACCTGCGTGTACGAGGATGACGAGGTTTACGTTTTTAAGGACCTGAACCCACAGGCGCCGGTGCATGTGCTTATCATTCCCAAGCAGCACGTCCGGGATGTGGCTGCGCTGGAGGAACAACACGATGCGCTGGCAGGCAAACTGCTTCGAGTAGCAGCGCATATCGCGCGCGAGCTCCATATAGAGCAAACCGGCTACCGGCTGGTGGCTAATGTGGGTCCACATGCCGGGCAGAGCGTGCTTCATCTGCATATCCACCTGCTGGGCGGTCGGCAGATGTCGTGGCCACCGGGGTAAGGAGAAAGCCATGAGCCGTTCGGCGGGAGGAACCAACCCCTATATCTGCCAGATGGTCGGCTGTTTCGAGCCCGCCACCGAGCCAATACCTCTGCCCGAAGGAGAAGGAAATCTGTTTCTGTGTGCCAAACACCGCGCACAGTACCTGTCAGGGGAGATGTCCCTGGGGCACATCGCCAGCATGACCGCCCGCTACATCCACGACCTGCGCGTGAAGCGCCTCAACCGCCTGTATGACGAACGGGGCAACCTGTGTGAGATTCTGCGCCGTGATGACCCCATCTATCGCGAGTGCTTTCCCGACGGTTTCGCGCAGGCATATATCACCCATGTGGACTACCATGTGGTGAAGGGCTGGCATCAGCATCTGAAGCAGAAGGACCATTTCTTCGGCGTGTATGGCAGGGCGAAGGTAGTACTCTATGACGAGCGCGAGGGCTCGCCCACACAGGGCTTGATTAACGAAATCATCCTCACACCCGACCGTCCTCTGCTGGTGCAGATACCGGAGCGGGTGTGGCACGGTTTTATGGCGCTATCGCTGGAGGGAGCAGGCATTCTGAACTTCCCCACCCGCGTGTACGACTACGCAGACCCCGACGAGTATCGGCGCGACCCGCACACCGGTGGCATCCCCTACTCGTGGGCGGTGAAGGACAGGTAGTTGTGCGGGTTTTCTTGCAGGGGTCTGGCAATGTTCGACGCCGAGTCGTATAATAGAGGCGTGCCCAACTCTGGTTGATGAAAGGGTGAGCGGGATGACCGGTGTTCCGCGTGTGGTAACACAATCATACTATCGCGTGGTGTCCGGATACTATCGACTGGCAGAGAGTATCCAGGACTACTTTAACCTGTCGCGTCGTCTCAATCTGCTCATCTTTGCCATCGCCCTGCTGGGTAGCATTGGCATCGCCGTATCGGTGCAGTATGAGGCATGGGTAGGCACCATCTTGCTGATGTTGGTGATGGTCATGCTCCCCATGATGACGGTCTACCCGGAGCTGATTGTGGTGGGCATCCTGCTCTGTGTCGCTTCGGTGGTGTCGCCCTTCCTCTGGGACAGGATCTTCCTCGGAGACCGTGGCATTACCTTACCGAACCTTCTCATCTCGCTCGGTCTGGTCGTGGTGTTGTTCAGACATCTCACGAGCAAGGCGAGCCCGGGCAAATTGTGGTCATCCCCTTCCACCATAGCCATCATCGCGTTTCTCATACTGACGGTTCCTGTGGGGCTTTTATACCATTCCCTGTTCCGAGGCTGGAGTATCCGCTCACAGCTGTCCGAAATGGAATACATGCTGGCTTGGCTCACGTTTTTCATTGCCATCGGAATTATGCGCACGGAGAGAACCCTGCACAACCTGCAGGTTGGCCTTCTCTTTGTGGCAGGTATCGGCGCTCTGGCTACAGTGCTGCAGGCTCTGCTGGGGCAAAGAGCGGTGTTTTTCTTGAGACTGGCAGAGTGGGATATTCCCGTACGCGACACCGAAGGGCTGTTGCGCGTGTTGCCGCCAGGGCAGTACCTCGTTCTGGTCAGCATGGTGATTAGCGCGCAGATGTCCACCGTTCGCGAGGGACCCAGGCGGTGGGGATGGATTGCGCTCACGGCGCTTTACGGACTGGCGATAGTCTTTACGCTCACCCGCCACTCGTGGTTCGGAGCGATGCTCGGACTGGGACTCATCTGGTTGTTCGGAAGCAGCCGTACCAAAGTGAACCTGTTGCTCATTGCCTTTGTGACGGTGGCTGTAGTCGGCTCGCTGACGATGTTTGCGCGTCCTGCGTGGGTGACCCAACCCACCGATATCGTCGCAAAGCTGCAGCGACGGTTCATCAGCACGTTTACGGAACCGCCCAACCGCTACACATACGGTGTGCCCAGCTCCGTCGGACAACGGCTTTTCGAGATGCAGTATATCATGGACAGACTTCCCGATTCGCCGTGGTTCGGACTTGGGTGGGGTACCAAACACCCGCTGCGCGTCACCAAAAGCCCGTATGTGGGCAGCACCTATGAGATGCGCACCTACATCCACAATTCGATACTGTGGATCCTCGGTAAGGGAGGCATTGTGGGGTTAGTGGGTCTATTGGTCCTGCTCCTCACTGGGACGGTTCGGGGCTACATGCTGTATAAGAGAACCTCCCCAGATAAAACCTACGTGCGCTCGTGGCTACTTGCTCTCTGGATAAGCTGGCTGATGCTTCTGCTCGCCGCGCAGTTTGAACCGGTCTTCTGGACGAAGAACCGCCTGGTCACTCCCGCCATGATACTTGCGCTGATGGAAGGGCTGTACTACTTTGGCACTAAGAACACCGCGGGCTCACAGGCGTCTGAAACCCAAACACGCTGAGCGGGCTGTTCGTTATTTGTGCCTGTTTTTTTGCACGTGGCGGCATATCGCTTGACATCTTTTCTTAGTCATTCTAAAATATACGCACTAAGAAAGCCAACGCGAACAGTATCGACAGCAGAAGCGTTCCATTCCAAATCCAAGAGGAGGGTCTTCGATGCGAAACGGTTTCACCCATCGGCGAGCGTTCACGCTAATCGAACTGCTCGTCGTCATCGCGATTATCGCCATTCTGGCGGCGATTTTGTTCCCGGTGTTCTCGCAGGCGCGAGAGAAAGCGCGGGCAACCTCGTGCTTGAGCAACACCAAACAGATCGCTCTGGCGGTGCACATGTATGCGCAGGACTACGATGAGACGTATGCGATGAACCTGTATTTTGTGGCGCCTAACGTGTGGGTGAGCTTCTATGATGCCCATGTGCCGTACGTGAAGAACGCCGACATCCTGCGCTGTCCGTCTGCCCCGATGGACATCGACTGGCCCGGCATGATACAGGTGCTGACGGGCGGCGCGCTGACCACACCGGGCAACTTCCGCTACGCCTCCTACAACGGCAACTACGCGCTGTTTGAGGACGGCAACTGGGGTGCTCCACTGGGACAAAACACGGCTGTGGCACCTATTCGCATGGCTGAACTGCCGTATCCGGCAGAAACTGGTGCTTTCTATGACGGCTGGCTGGACGTGCAGTTCTACAGCCCGATTGCGCCGCGCCACAACGAGATGGTGAACTGCGCCTACGCAGATGGTCATGCCAAGGTCGTAAGGGCACGCCGTAACCCGAACCCCACTGCACCTAACGACCCCATCAAGGGACGCAAACGCGATGAGTGGCTGGTGGCGGGGGGACCCTACGGCGGCTCGTACGAGATTTGGGGTATCGTGGTTGACCCCAACTGCAACTATGACCTGAAACGGGCGGGGCAGTGCAACGATACGCCTAGAGCACTTCGTTAAACTCCGAGACGGATTCGGCCTACGGCAAGGCGTGCTACAGCCTTGCCGTAAGGCACATTCTTCAGGCAGCGGCAGACAGCGTCGCACGCTTTACCTGCTGTGGCGGTATGTGCTTCTGGATTGCCGCCAGGAAGGCATCCACTATCTCGGGGTCAAACTGTTTTCCCTTTTGTCGCCGCAGCTCAGCCAGTGCCGATTGCCGGTCCATTCCCTTGCGGTAAGGGCGGTCGGTGGTCATAGCGCTGAAGGCGTCTGCCACAGCCAGTATCCGCGCGAGCAGGGGGATCTCTTCTCCTGTCAGTCCATCGGGATAGCCGTTTCCGTCCCATCGCTCATGGTGCCAGCGGGCAAGCGGCGCTATCTTTTCCATTCCGGGCAAGGCAGACAACATGACCGCACCAAGCACTGTATGCTGCTTCATCACCTCATACTCCTCGGCGGTCAATAACCCTGGCTTCATTAAAACCTCATCGGGAATGCCGATTTTGCCGACGTCGTGCAATAGCCCACCCAAACGCAACACGTGTTTTTGCTCTTCGGAAAGCCCCAGTTCTTCGGCAATCCACAAAGCATACTCGCTCACGTCTTCGGAATGGCTGCGCGTATAGTGGTCCTTGTTATCGATGGCGATGACCATCGCTTCGAGAGTGGAAAACGCCCCGTTTGCCTGAATCTGGTAGCGGGTGCGCCAGCCAGACCGCGAGTCGGCAACGCCGGTACCGTTTTGCCTTGCCGTCAGAAGCGCGCCCTCAGCCGCGGAGAGCAGCTCCTGTGCGCTGGCAGCGTCGCCCGGGAACTCGGCAACACCAATGCTGGCAGTCACGGGGATGACCTGCCCGTCCTCCGAGCGTACCAGAGCTTCCTGACGTATCTTTTCGCGCAGACGATGGGCTATAGCCACCGCCTGGCTCCGTGTGGTATTTGGAAGAACAATCAGGAACTCGTCGGCATCGTACCGTCCCACCACCGCCCCTGGCGATAAGGATGCCTCCATGCTTTGTCCAATCTGCCGCAAAAGGTCATCCCCTGCCCGGTGTCCATGGGTGGCGTTAAACAGAGCGAAGCGGTCCAGGTCCAGGCGAATGAGTGAAACAGGGTATTCCGAGCGTGAGGCTTCGCGAATCTTCTGCTCGAGCGCTTCATACACCGCGTAATGGTTCAGTAGTCCGGTGACGGCATCGCGGTGCCGATAGAGTTCCGAAACCTCCTTTAGGCGGGCATGCAGGTACTGATTCCGCCACCACATCGCCCATGCCCATGCCCCCAGCAGCATGCCGGGCGCGCTCATTACCGCCAGCGCCACGCCATCGGTATAATCACGCAGCAGCATCAGCAATGCCCATACACCAGCAGCCGAACCGAGAACTATACGCAGAGCGTGGTACCATCTCCCGCCATGCACGCCTGTTTGGGAAGCAGACTGGTCGTGGAAACGGTGATACGGGATAATGGTGGCAAAAAGTGCCAGACACGGGATGAAAAGCAGTACAGCCTCTGTTTCGCCTCGCCTGCCCATCAGGAAGTCAGGTGAAGTGAAAGCCAGTGATAACGGTAACAGCATGTAGACACTGTCAACCAGTGCCACCAGTAAAACCATGAGAATCCTCCCTGATGATGTTGCCTGCCCTTCCGTAGGCGTGGCTTCGGGATACCGCCTCAGGCAACCACTTTGGTTGTTCCATACACTGCAAGGATTCACGCAGGCAATTGTGTTGGGTTTCCCCTGTTACCGGTTGTTATGGTATAATGCTCGTGCTGTAGCAGACCGTTTTGACAGGGGGGAGCCCATGCGCTATCTGACCGTTCAGGATGTCATCTGGATAAACACCGCCGTCACCGGCCGTCCGCAGCATTACCATTTTGACCGTTTAGAAAACGCGGTGTACAGCCAGTATTCTTACGGGGATAGTCGTGATGCGCTGAAACAGGCAGCGAGGATGTTTCGTCATCTGCTGCAGGATAAGCCGTTCAGCGAGGGGAATGAGCTGACCGCCTTGGTAGCCACTCTCGCTTTCCTGCGCCTGAACGGGTATGCCCTGCAGGTAAAGCCCGACGAGGCACACGAGATTCTGGAGCAGATATCGCGGGGACAGATAAGCCCAAAGGAGTTTATCCAGCAGAGAGCACAGCCTGTGGAGGGCGAAGCAGGTTCCCTGCGCCAGGTGGCGGCTCAGATTTGTGCTTCCCTGCACCTGCCGATGAAGGCGGCACTGGCAGAAGCACATTAGTTTCTCCAGAAAAGGCGGCACGACGGATATGCAACTCAAGCAGGTACAGATTAGCTTGAACGCGCCCATCGGGCAGCTGGGAGAGGTGCGCAAGAGCCATGTGCTGCAGGCGCTGGGGGTGCCGTTTACTATTCAGCCCGCGCCCATTCCCGGCTTTGTGGCATACGTGGACCCGCTGCACCGGCGCAGTGTGATGCTGGCAGAGCACCAGATTATCTTCATCCACGAGGGCGAGAACATCTCCCCTGACTTGCGCGACGCCGAGCGCATTCTGGTTCGCACCCGTGATGCCCTCCTGCTGGATGACCGATTCGTCGCAGGCATTCAGTGGATTGCACACCACGAAGCGGAAGGTGCCGCCACGGAACTGTCGGTCGAGCGTTTTCTGCGCCTCAGTGCGTCCGAGGTCCGCGCTCTGTTCGAGCAGGGCTTGCGCGGCATCGGATTGAGGTTCACGTACGAATCGCCACCTTTCACCTGCGACCTGCGCATCGAGCCGTTCTACGCGGATACCGCTTTCTTTTTCATTCAATTCAACGCGGCGCACCCGCAACCGCTCTCGTTGGAAACCATCCTGCTTCGTGCGGCAGAGTTTGGGGAGTACGTGCGCGACGAGGCGGAAGAGGTGCTTGCCTCGCTGTTGCAGGGGTGAGAGCAATACCTTTGCGCTGGAAACAGGTGCTGGAAATCGTACTGCCGCTGGCGCTGGCAGTGGTGGTGGTGCAGCTGAAAGGCTTCCTGCACCAGATGGCAGGCACCAACGTATCAACGCTCCTGCTGGCACTGGTCGTCATCGCCTTCTTGATACCACAGCTGCGACGTTACACACTGGTGGTGATATGCTTCGGCGTCTGCGTGTTTTCGTTGCACCGGACGTGGGAGGGCATTCGGACGGTAAACTGGCAGGATGCAGTGTGGAGCGATTATGCGTTTATCATCATGTGGCTGGGCATCGCTCTGTTCAGCGGTGCGGCAGGCATCGGCGAGATATGGTTTGAAAGCCCGCGCTGGTCGCAACAGAGCTACCTCATGGCGGTTGCGCTGTATTTCATCGGGCATGGCGGCTCGGAGTGGCTACAGGGCAAGCCGATGTTTGCCCTGTTTCTGGTGCTGGTGGGAGTGGTGGCATTCGGTGGTGTGTTGTGGGTGGGAAGCGGGAGCAGAACCTCTCTGCCCGATACGTCGTCCCACCGTTCCCGCCGGCGCGTTCGCTGGATTCACGAAGACTCCCCATCGGAAGAACCGCACACTCCCCCCGCGTAGTGCCCTGCTCAACGGGCTTGCTGAGACAGGTGTTGCTTGAGCAGGGCGAATAATGTTCCGGTATGTACCACCCTGGTGCCCGGGTAGTTCTGCTCGATGGCACGCTTCAGCTCCAGATGGTGCGAAGGTGTCCACAGGATGGTGCGGAACAGCAGGAACTGAGGCTTCTCACCGGTGAGGCGACTGCCCACGATATTCAGCGCGTGTGGCATCTGCAGCCCGCCGACGCCGGGCAGGTCATCACCCATGCGCAGATAGGGCATCCCGCTGTGTATTCCCCGCTCGGGTATCTTCTGCGCAGCAATGCCGCCCGCAGAAAACCGGGCATAAGCATCCAGTCCCTGCTCGTCCAGCCCGCGCGCGTTACCGTCGATGATAAAACCAGTGATACGGATATCCCAGCGGCTGTACTCCCGCTGGCAGTGTGTCTCCCACGCCTTCCAGCCATCCGGCAAGCCGCTATGAGGACGAGGACGGCTCAGATAGCCGGGGTTCAGGTAACCTGCGCCCGTGTCGCCAGCGATGAAATAGTCCAGCGAAGAAGCGTTGCGCCGCACGAAATGCATGCCCACCGGAAAACGATGCGCGAGATTGGGATTAAACGCCCACGCCAGCGGCACCCTGCCTCGGGCCGGGTCACTCCACAGGCGGGGCACCATGCGATAGAACCATGCGCTGGAGTCGTAATCGCCGACATAAAACGCGATGAAGCTGTAAGGTGCCACCATTCCGTTGGAAAGCACGTAGCCCTCGCGCTGTAGGTCATCCAGAGTGGGATGAGGCTGAGTATAACGCTTCTGTAACGGATAGTGCATGAAAAAGGAGGCGTTCGCCATGGCACCGATGGCGGGAGCATCGGCATCCAGATAGGCATTAAAGCACGAAGCAATCTCCACAAATTGCCATTCTGACTCCACTGCCCCATGTGGTTCGCCTACCGCGTCGGTATACTTGAAATCCCATGGCACAAAGCCGCCGATGTGTGTCATTCCTCCGCCGGTGAGGTCATAGGATGCCATCAGTATCGCCTTCAGCGTGCGGTTATCCGCGCCCAGCGGCTGTTCGGGGTCGTCGGACGGCTTCACATCTTCCCAGGGCGACAGGTCAAAGAAGAAACCCTTGCGAGCGATAAAGTAGTCGTGGTTACACAGCATCGTGCGCTCGATGGGCAGTCGCACCCTGCCCGTGAGCCAATCCGCGTCGCTGTAGTAGCCAAGTACCCCCGGCGCGCATTTGCCCTTGCGCAGATAGGTGCCCATCGCCCACATCAGCGCATCGCACTTCGCGCTGCCCGTGCTGGGCAAAGCAAGAGGCCCCAGACTACCCTTGCCGGTGAAGAGGGGGCTACCATCCTTCCTCAACAGTGCAAGACGCACGGGGAGCCTACCCGTGCCCTGCGTTAAACGAGTGTAGAGGGAACCGGCATCGGGGTCATAGCGTACCGGCAACAGGTTATCCACTTCGGCGGCGGTGGAGGCTACCAGCGCGGTAGCAGGCACGCGCTCATCCCAGACAACCAACCCATTGAACGACCGTCGGAATCGCTGCACCAGTTCCAGCACGTCGGTGACTTTTTCTATCTTTGCACGGTCAAGCCATTCGCCCTGTTTGCGCAGGTGCTCGAGCCAGTAGAGGTCGGTGCCCCCTCGCCCATCGTCCCCCACGAAAAGCACGTAGAGCCGGGGCTGACGACGGTTGACGATGCCCTGCAGGGCGGTTACCAGGTGCAGTTCGTCCCATGCTTGCCGCCTCTGGCGCGAATCGGAGAAGTCTATACGATGCAGATGAGTCAGGTCATACAGTACGATGGTGCCTGCAAACTCTGCGGAGGTCATCGCAGTTTCCTTCTCTTTTTCGAGGACGGGATGTGCAGTCGGACGCGATGTTTCGAGATGGTTCTGCGATTTGCCCTGATACCCCAGCGTTCGTAAAGGATGGCGGCAATCTCCTCATCGTTATAAGGATGTTCGGGGTCCTCGGAGTGTACCACCTCCTGTATCGCCTGCTGGATGCTCAGGGCAGGTGTGAAGAAATCGGAGAAGGGAATCAGGTCGCCGTTTGGGATTTGCACCCATTTGTTGGATATCGCCCGGCTGACGGTGGACTCGTGAATACCCAGTTGCTCGGCTATCTGTGTGCGCGTGAGAGGTCTGAGAAATGTGTAGGAGCCGGTTTCGATAAACCCCAGCTGCAAGTCAATAACCGCACGTGTCACGCGCAGTAGAGTACGATACCGCATTTCGAGCATCTTGAGAAACTTATCGGCACGCTCTATGTATTCTTCCACCTGCCTGACCATCTCCTCCGGATACTCCGAAGGGTTCCGTTTGATTTTCTCATACTGCTCGCGCCACTGTGGGCTAACAATCAGAATCCATCGGGGACGAACGAGTTCTACTTCAAAACCCTCCGGGCTGCGCCGGATAATCACATCGGGTTTTATGATGTCGCGGTAAGAGGATGAAGACACTTCCCAGGGCGTGCGGAACCGATGCGCCGGGTAAGGGTGCAACGCCGCTCTGATGTATTTGAGAGCCTCCTCCACCTCTTCCGGAGGCGCTTTGAGTTCACGCGCGATTCGGCGAACGGGGGGTTTGGGCAGTCGGTGGAAGAACCTCTCCACAATCTGTTCCGCCAGTGGGTTGCCCTGCCCTTGTTCGCGCAGATAACGCAGCTGCAAAAGCATACATTCCTGGATAGAACGCGCTCCAATACCCGGCGGGTCGAGAGATTGCACCGCCTGTAAAACTTCCTCTATCTCTTCAGGAGTAGCCCCCGTCTCCAGCGACGCGCGGTCTATGCTGAAATTGGAAAGCAGTCCGTGCTCATCGAGATTATCCAGAATGTATTCGGCAATGGCGTATTGACGCTCCGACAGCTGGGCGTGGAGCTCGCGGCTGAGATATTCGCGCAGGGTGATGCCTCCATCGGGAGCATTACTGATGGGGTCTACCTCGGACTCTGGCTCCGGCGCGTCGTCCACTTCGCCATCGTAAATGCGATGGAGACGTTTTCCGTTTAGAATCGGACGTCGAGGGTCGTCATCCTCGGATACAGTGTCTATCCTTTCGAGCGCAGGGTTCTCCACCAGTTCTTCCTCGATGGCAGTTTCCAGCTCCACGCTGTTGCACTGCAATAAACGGGCTGCCTGAATAACCTGCTGATCGACACGTACCTCGATAGTCTGCTCTTGCTTCGGTGCTAACACCAGAACCGCCTACCTTTCACCTCGTGCTACTGTTGCTGCCTTCTGCCGTCCTGAGCTGCGTACCTGCCCACAGTTCGCAGAGGGTAATGTACGACTTTATCATATACCTTTTCGAGCGAGGATGTCAAACCCCTTTGGGGGTGTTCGATAAATCCGCCAGTCTAAAGCCTGCGGCTACATTCTCCACCAACGCAGGCTCAGGCCTGCGTTTGCCACAGAGCCAGCCCCGCATACTCGCAACTCCTACAGATATTTTCCATGTTTTCAAGGTAAACTCTCATTTTCTAAATGGCGCTTGTGTGCCCCGTATCGGCGTGCCAAAGCGCGAAGCCATGGAGGAGTTACGAGGGTGGTCACCATCACCAGTATCAGCACGGCGGTATACACGGTGATGTCGAACACCTTCTGCTGTAGCCCAATGGTGGCGAAGATAAGTCCCACCTCTCCGCGCGGCACCATCCCCACCCCCACGAGCCAGGGGCGCATGCGGGTACGCCATACCGCCAGCCCGGACGCGAGCTTGCCTAAGATCGCCACCACAATCAGCAGGGCTGCCAGTCCAACGATAGACAAGCCAGCAGGAGTGGTCACATCAATTGCCCGCAGGTTCATCTGTGCCCCCATCATGACGAAGAAAATGGGCACCAGCATGTCGGCTATCGCGCCGGCGCGCTCGGTAATGCGGATGCGATGCTCGGTGCGGGCAAGCACCAGTCCTGCCGAGAACGCGCCCACAATCGGGGCAAGCCCTACCAGCTGCGCCAGCGCCGCCAGCAGGAAACAGAACACCAGAGCAGCGGTTACCAGCGCAGCACGCGCCCGCATCTGCTCTGCGACCTTCAGCAGGACATGCGATGCCTTTAAACCAACGGTGAGTGCGCCAGCCAGGAACACCAGCGCCAGAACCAGCACTTTGCCAATCTGCCATACGGACAGGGTTTCGCCCTGCACCAGCCCGCTGAACACCGCAAGGATGAGCAATCCTATCACATCATCGGCTACCGCCGCCCCCAGCACGATTTGTGACTCGCCCCAGCGCAGGATGTTCAGGTCCTTCATCACCCGCGCCGTGATGCCCACACTGGTTGCGGTCAGGGTAGCCCCAATGAAAGCGGCGGTCATGGTCGGCTGTCCCAGCAGCACGCTCACCCCGAATCCCAGCACCGCAGGCGTGACAACACCGATAACCGCCACCCATAGCGAACGCCAGCCTACACGGAACAGTTCGGTGATGTCCGACTCCAGACCGATTTCAAAAAGCAGCAACACCGCGCCCAGCTCCGCCAGAATGTGCAGGATTTCGTCTTTAGGGTTTACCAGACGCAGCAGGCTATCGCCCAAAATCAACCCTGCCAGCAGCTCACCCAGCACGGCGGGCTGCGATGCACGCTCGCCGAGCTCGGCAAGCAGCTTCGCTGCTGCCAGCATCACTACCAGCATCAGCAGGATGTGGGCAAACTCCATAGCGCCTCCTTACCTGTTCTCGCACAGTAACCCGGTATACAGGTCCACCAGCACCTTGCGGCTATGCTCCCAGGCGAGATGCTCTCGCACACGTTGCAGTCCGTACTCCCCCATGCGTTGGCGCCGTTCGGGATCACCCAGCAGTTCGATGATGCGCAGGGCAAACTCGCGCTCGTCGTTCGGGGTGGCATACACCGCTGCCTCGCCCGCCGAGTAGCGCGACTCCTTCAGGTCGAAGCTCACCACCGGCAAGCCCATCGCCATATATTCTACCACCTTGTTCATGGTGGACACGTCGTTGAGCGGGTTCTTGGGGTCGGGTGCGAGCGCAATATCGGCGGTAGAAAGCACCTGCTGCAACTGATCATCGGGAATACGTCCGGTGAAGTACACCCATTCATCCAGCCCCTTTTCATGAGCCATAGATTCGAGGTCGAGACGCACATCGCCATCGCCCACCAGCACAAACTGCACGTCTTCCCTGCCGAAGGTGCGCACGACGTGCTCTACGGCTCGAATCAGGTAATCCACGCCGTCCTGCGGTCCCATCACGCCCAGATACACCGCCAGATACCGCTTCCCTCGCCTAAGTGCTTCGTTTGGTGCAACGCGGTGGAAGCGGTTCAGGTCGGGACCACTGCGCACCACCACCACCCGGTCGGGGGACACACCGCCTCGCTGGATGGCGACCTGCCGATAAGATTCGTTGGTGGCAATCACCCTGTCGGCGGTGCGGAACTGCTGTCTCTCCAGCCACAGCAGTACACGGTGTATCCAGCCTCGCTTGCCGAAGCGCGACTCATACAGCTCGGGGTTCAGGTCGTGATGGTCGAACACGTACTTCTTGCCGAACAGCTTGTAAAACCGACCTAACAGCCAGTAGGTATCGGGCGGGTTGCAGGCATGTATCACGTCGAAGCCCTCGCGCCGCCACACCACCAAACTCAACCAGAAGGTCATCACCCAGCAGTAGATAAACTCCCAGAGGAAACTGATGACTCCGCGTGTGGGGGGATACATCTTATACCTGTAGACGCTCACGCCGTCGATAACCGCATGAGGGGCATCTCCCGGCTTGCGAGGAGAAATCACCGACACCCCAAAACCCGCCTGCACCAGAGAGGTGGCTTCCATCCATACCCTTCGGTCGAAGGGAACAGGTAGATTTTCCACGACAATCAATATGCGCTTACCAGTACAGCCCAATGTACCGCCCCCTTATCGCCTCCGGAGAGATACACCTCGCCAGGTCAATCACTATCTGGTCATCGCGGTACCGGTCCGTAAGTTGCTTCACGCGGTCATCCCTGTTCGCCAGCACCACCACGTCGCTTTCATCGATCAACTGCTCCAGGCTATCGCACATCAGCGCGTGGATGTGCGGGATTTCGCGCTCAATGTAAGCTTTGTTGCTGCCGTAAATCGCCGCCAGCGAGACGTTGGGGTCGTAGATGCGCAGGGAGTAGCCCTTGCCAATGAGATGCTCACACAGGGTCACCACGGGGCTTTCACGCAGGTCATCGGTGCCTACCTTAAACGCCAGCCCGACCACACCCACACGCTTTTTGCCCAGCTGCACAACGAGGTCTACCGTGCGCTCGATCTGCAGGCGGTTACTCACCAGTATCGACTCCAGCGTGGGCAGGGTGAGGTCGTGCTGATGCGCTCGATAGACCAGCGCGCGCAGGTCCTTAGGAAGGCACGAGCCACCGAACGCGAAGCCGGGCGTCAGATACGCCGGCGAGATGTTCAGCTTCGTATCCATCGTCAACAGGCGCATCACCACGTGGCTATCCACGCCCTCCTGCTTGCACCACGCACCGATTTCGTTGGCAAAGGTGATTTTGAGCGCGTGGAAGGCGTTATTGGCGTACTTGACTATCTCGGCGGTGCGCAGGTCGGTCTTCACACACTCGGCAGGGATGCCCGCATACAGCTCCGCTACACGGTCGGCAGCGTCGCTGCTCTGCGAGCCGATCACGGTGAGCGGAGGATGGTAGAAATCGTGGATGGCGGTGCCTTCTCGCAGAAACTCCGGGTTCATGCACACATGGAACTCCTCGCCGTGCCGCCTGCCAGAGGCTTTTTCCAGCGTGGGGATGACCAGCCCTTCGCACGTACCTGGCAGAACCGTACTGCGCACTACCACAATGTAAGGCTGCTCGCGCCCGGCAAGGGCAGCACCAATCTGTCGGCACACGCGCTCCACGAACTCCAGATTCAGGCTTCCGTTTCGCCGGCTGGGAGTGCCCACGCAGATCAGGGCGATATCGCTCTGTGCCACTGCCTCATCCGCGCAGGTCGTCGCCACCAGCCTGCCTGCCTCGCGCGCGCGGCGGATATATTGTTCCAGGTCACGCTCCACAATGGGCGAGCGCCCTTCCATGATGCACTGCACCTTGTAAGCGTCGGTATCCACTCCGACCACACGGTGCCCTTCCGCTGCAAAGCAGGAGGCGGTTACCGCTCCCACATAACCCAGACCGAAAACAGCTATCTGCATCTAATCCATCACCTCATAACGTGCCAGGGGCTGCTCCGCCGTCCACGTTGCCACGATATTCCGTGCAGTCACCGTTGCGTCGGGCAACTGCCACGAGCGTGGTAGCCCTGCCACACCAATCAGCCACACCCGCCCCAGATGTTCTATCTGCAGTTCCCATTCCTCTGTCTCATCCCTCCACAGACGCACCTGCGCCGGAGATTCTCCCTTGCAGAAGACGGTCGCCACCCGACCGCCCGGGCTTTTGCGACACACAAAAAGGTGCGGCGCAGGTTCCCTTTTGCCAAATGAAGGCGATACCCAGCCTCCTTCAGCGGCTGGCGCGCCACACACCTGCCGCAACTGCACTGCCGGTATCGGTTGCACCCACAGCGGAGCTTTCGCACAGCATATGTGCATTCTATCACCCTCTGCCTGCAGGACGCAAGCCTGTGAAAATAACCAGCATTGTTCCACACAACGCCCTTCGCTCTGTTTCACTTCGTCCACCGCCAGCCAAATGTCCTTTTTCAGCCAGTATAACCAGCGGATATGCTCGCCAGCTCCGATGCGTCGGTAGCCATCGTGGGAAGCGCATAACATATCCGCAAGGGCGGAAGTATGCCACCGATGTATCTGGACGTTCGCCCGCGCTCCCCACAGGAACGCACCCAGCATTTCGCTCTGTTCTTTGCCGCCCACACAGACGGTGTTATGATAACGCGTGCTGCGGAAGGCGTCGCGCCACAACGGTTCATCATGGTAGCAGTAAGTGCCCGCGTCCACCAGCACGGGCTGTCCGTACACGCTCAACGTCAGGGAGAGAGCATCCGCGTGTGCGTGGGCAGCGATGGAACCCCATCCCAGCTGCCCGCAGTCTATCACCGCCACTCGCGTGCCATCCTCGTCGCGCATCACAGCGTATCCGCCCTCGGCAAACAGGCAGCTGGGGATTGCCGTTTTTACACGCTGCTCCCCGCGAACGGGCTGTGCGCTCAGGAAAGCGGCTTTGAGAGTCGTTGGCGCAGCGTGTTCATATAGCGCACCTGCGGCGTCCACTACCGTTGCCTCAGGGTGCGCCTCGTCCGGGCAAAAGGGCAAAACCTCCGCATCGTCGCTATCACCGATATGGGGCACGTGCCCTGCGCAGTCGGTCATTGCCTGCAAAAACTGTGCCGAAGCCAGCATCCGCTGGGCGTACTCCTCAGGGAACGGCATGCCGATTTGCCTCGCGATGCTTTCGGCGTGCAGAGCCATCTCCATCACGAAAACCTGATAGTGAACTGCCTGTTCCACGGTCACGCCGTCGGGGGTAATCTGGCGGGGGATTTGGCGCGAGAGAATGCGGTGAGCCGTGTGCATCCAGCGGTGCACATGGCGAGCAGTGGGAAACAGACAGGAAAACGTCCACATCCCCGCCGCCTCCCCAATGAGATGGTTGTTTGCGGACGAGCCGAGTGAGAGATTCATCGAAATCTCGGCGGTCTGCTGCCACAGACTGCCCAGTATCTGCTGCAGTGCCTCATCGTGGAACAGGTCACAACCTGCCACCAGCCACAGGCTCCAGCACCAGTTGTGGATGCGCAGGGCGCATTCCAGCATACTCGTCCAGTTGACCCCAAAACGGGGCGGGTTGTGGGCTATCCAGTCCACCCAGTCTGTCAGCAGCCGCTCCGCAAAACGCTGGTCACGGGTCAGCAGCCAGGCTTGCGCCAGCGTCAGGAAGTAACCATGTCGGTTGAGTTCCCAGCAGTAGCGCACTCCTCCGGCAACATCGCCGCGGCGGTAGTCGATGCGCTCTGCGGGCAGAGCCTGCCATTCCCCACCCTGCACGTAGTTCCGGAACCAGCGCGGCGGAACCTCGGTCTGCACCTCAAAACCCAACACACGCATCCTTCCCTGCAGAATGGCTTCTGCCTGCGCCAAAACCGCCGCAACATGTTCGGGGTGGTATTTGTACAGGAACTCGCGCCACGTATCGTGGGGATAGCGTGAGCAGGGAAACTGCCTCAGAAAGCGTTCATACACCGTGCTGGCATCTTCGCGCCAGGCGTAGCGAAAGCACTCCAAGGGGTCTGCAGGATAAGGTCGCAGGATACCGACGGACACCGCTTTGTCACGAACCGCTCGCCATGCCCGAACCGCAATCTCTCCGGGCGACATCGCCATTATTCGGTGCAGTTTCCATTTCCATCCGCCCATGCATACACCCTCCGGGAGTTTATTAGCCAGTGAGCGGATGGTAATCCTGCGGACGCCTTGACCCGATTGACACAGCCATTGCATGGCAGGTATAATGTGTTTGCTACCTTTTTCAAAAACGTGTTACATGGAGGAGAAATGAAACGCGCATTCACGCTCATCGAACTGCTGGTGGTTATCGCGATTATCGCGATACTGGCAGCGATACTTTTCCCTGTTTTCTCGCAGGCACGCGAGAAAGCACGCTCGGTTTCCTGCCTGTCCAACTGCAGGCAGATGGGCATCGCTATCGCGATGTATGTGCAGGATTGGGACGAAGGATTCCCACTGACCGAACCGCATGAATACGGCGGTGGGCATCATCCGACGGGACCAGGCTGGCTGAAGAGCTGCCAGCCCTACGTGAAGACGCAGCTGTTAAACCGCTGTCCCTCCGACAGCAGTCCCCTCTGGAACGACGATGACCCCACCTCGCGCGTGGCTTCTTACGGGCTGAACGCTTATCTGACTGCAGACCATCCGCCGTACTACGGTATCCGTCTCGGTGGTGTGAATAACCCGGCGCAATGCGTGGTGGTTGCCGAATTAGGAGACCAGGTACCGGACGACCATTTCGTGGCAGCGGCATGGGGAAACCCCACGAAAGTGCCGGAGTTTGGGCCGGGCTCGGAGGAGCATGAGGCCGAATGGGACGACGAAGCATGGGAGCCACGCAGTGTGGCTATCCGCCGCCACCAGGGCGGTGCGAACTACGTGTTCGTGGACGGTCACGCCAAGTGGCATCGCTTTGAGCAGACGTGGCAGCAAACCCCAGGGCAGCCACCCACGATAGACTGGTACGACCCGCAGCGCTAGCTATGCGTGTCGACTACACGAAACAGCCCCGCCCGCTTCGGGAAGGTGCCTGCCCATCCGGAGCGGCGGGGTTGGGTTCTCCCGTCTGCCAACGTCTTTCACCTATCCATCAGCCCCAAAATAGGGTACAATAGCGATACATCAGCCGCGCTCGCGCGGGAAGAAGGAGAAGTGTTCAACATGCAACCCAATCGCCTCATCCATGAAAAGAGCCCTTATCTTTTGCAACATGCGCACAACCCCGTGGACTGGTATCCCTGGGGCGAAGAGGCTTTCGAACGGGCGGCGAATGAGGACAAGCCCATCTTCCTCTCGGTGGGCTATTCGTCTTGCCACTGGTGCCACGTGATGGCGCACGAGAGTTTCGAGGACCCGCGCATCGCCGATATTCTCAACCGCAACTTCGTCTGCGTGAAGGTAGACCGCGAGGAGCGTCCCGACATCGACGACATCTACATGACGGCGGTGCAGCTGCTGGCGGGACGCGGTGGATGGCCCATGTCGGTCTTCCTCACTCCGGAGGGCGAGCCTTTCTTCGCGGGAACCTACTATCCCCCCGAAATCTTCGCGCAGATTGCCCGCCAGCTTGCCGACGCCTACCAGAACCGTCGTGATGAGGTGCTGCAATCCGCGCGCGAAGTTGCCGGGGTGATACAACAGGTCGCCGCTGCACGATACGAACAGATGGAAGGCGAACCCGACCCGCGCATCGCAGGCAGCTACCTGCAGCAGATGCGCCAGCACTTCGATGCTGTCCACGGCGGTTTTGGCACCGCACCCAAGTTTCCGCCAAACACGGCATGCCCCGTGCTCTTCTGGCTGGCAGAGAACCTGAACAGTGAAGACGCTTTGCAGATGGCTTTACGCACGCTGGACGCGATGGCGGTGGGTGGAATCCGCGACCATATCGGCGGCGGGTTCCATCGCTACTCCACCGACGCCGAGTGGCTGCTGCCCCATTTCGAGAAGATGCTCACCGATAACGCCCAGCTGGGATGGGCATATGCCGAGGCGTACAGCCTTACCGGCAACGTGCATTACGCGGAGGTGGCGAGGGAGATTTACAACTGGGTGCTGCGCGAGATGCGGGTGGAAGGCGGTGCTTTTGCCAGCGCGATGGACGCGGACAGCGAAGGAGAGGAAGGCAGATACTATACATGGACGCTCGGCGAGATTCGTCAGGTGCTGCCCCCCGCTCTTGCCGACCTGTTCTGCAACGTGTACAGCATCCGCCCCGATGGTAACTATCGCGAGGAAGCCACAGGACAGTTGACCGGCAGGAACATCCCGCACCTGCGCGCCCCACTTGCCGAAATCGCTGCCGAACTGGGCATGACGCCCAAGGAGCTACAGGACAAAATGAAAACCGCCCGTGAGATGCTTTTGCAGGCGCGATTGCAGCGGGTACCGCCCCTGCGCGATGACAAGGTGCTGGCGGGATGGAACGGTCTGATGATAGAAAGCCTGACTTACGCCGGACTGGTGCTGGAGAACCGGCAATACGTGCAAGCGGCAGAAGAGGCGGCGCGCTTTATCCTGCAGAGGATGACCGACGCAGACGGACGGCTACTGCGGCGATACCGCGACGGTGAGGCGGCGATACCCGCCTATCTGGAAGACTACGCCCTGCTGGGTTCCGGCCTACTGGAGCTGTTCGAAGCCACCGAAGACGAGACCTGGCTGGCGGAAGCGAAACGGCTAGCCAATCGCACCATCGCTGATTTCTGGGACGAAGAGCATCAGGCGTTCGTGAACACAGCGGACTACCACGAGAGGCTGATTGCTCGTGTCAAGGAGGTGCATGACCGCTCCACCCCCTGCGGAAACGGCGCGGCGGTACGCCTGCTGGCAAAGCTGTACGGCGTTACCGGTGAAGAGAACTATGCCTATTTCGCCTACCTGACCCTGCGCTCGCTGTGGTCGCCTATCCAGAAATACCCGCAGGGTTCAGATAGCCTGATCTATGCGCTGTTGCTACTCGCGGGCCACGAGCTGGAAGACATGCCCGAAGCAGAAGAGGCGCAGCCCACTATGTCCCCCACCGGGCTACCCGTCAATGTGGAGATGCACATCATGGAGGGCGGCGTGATGATTCGCTTCCTGATGGAGCGAGGCTGGCATATCAACGGGGCGGAGGGTGTACCCGATGATTTGGTGCCCACCCGCATCGACATCTCCAGCACGCTGCCTCTGGTCTTTGGCGAGCCAATGTTTCCCCCGCCCGACACCCTGCAGACCGACGAGTCTGCGCCGCCAATCCCCATTTACCGCGGGGAGCTGCGCGTGGTAGTTCCGGTAATTGGCATTGGCGAGGTAACCACCGACACGGGAGAGATTCAGGCGAAGGTCACCTGCCAGCCCTGTACCGACACCGAGTGCGCCCTCCCGCAGACAGTGGACCTAGTGCAGCAGGTGCGGCTACACGTGCGCGATGAGGGTGTTCGATAAATGGGTTTTCCCGGCAACTGGAAGTTGCGGGCAACGCAAGACTAAGCTATCTTCGGAGGCTAAAAACCGGCGCCGACGTGTTCAATTCCTGCGTTGCCCGCGATTTTAAGGCGGCGCATACACCGATTTGTTGAACCGCTGTCCTATTGCCTTCGGAGCCGCCTTTTCACATCCAGCCACTCCGCGTGCAGGACGGGCACCTTCCGCTGGTTGTCCCAGTGCAAGCGGATGCCCGCCACTTTGCACACGTCGCGCAGGGGTACATATTCGATACCGTTGCGATGCAACCGCTCCCATGGATTCAAGCGATGCACGCCCATCTTGCCAGAAAGTCTGCCGTCCTGATAGTCTACCCCGAACGAACGCGCGAAGCGTGACTGGATGTACAGACGATTGGCTACCAGACGCATCGGTGAGAACCACAAATAGGCGGGGGCGCCGTTCAGTTGCAGCCCGAAGACCTCCACCTCCCGATGCTGCTCCCAGTTCTTGCGCTGCCGCCGCTCGTAAAGCACGAGGCTTGCCGGAACACTGGTCATCACCTCGCCTGTATGGGCATTCACCCCAACAAGACTGCCACGACGCTGTCCTTGCCATTCCCACACGCATGGCAACATCCACACCAGGTGTTGCTCTAGCAAGCCGTCTTCCACCACAAACAGACCGAAATCGAAGTAAAGAGGCATGCCTAGCTGTCTGTAATATTCATCCCCCGGATAGTGAGTGACCCACTCTACGACCTGAATGCCCATCTCATTCATGTAGTTGTTGGCAATAGCCATCGCTTGAAGGAAATTGATCCGGGGAACGGTGGAAACCCGTAGCGGGCGATTGTAAACGAACGCCTCTTCCAAAAAGCCCGTGCGCGAGTTAACAATCAACCATGCTACCTGCGGCAAGACCGCAGCGGTACGGGGGTCTAACTTGTAGATGAGAAACGCCGTGCCCCATTCCCCGTAGGGTACCTCTGTCCCATCTTCTAATGGGAAAACCGCCCGCACTAACAGGTCGCCGTCCCCCAGACACGCACGCGCAATCTGCAGAGCGCGCTCTTGCTGTTGCTCTTGCGTAAGCACAGACAGATTCCCCAAGCCCATCTGCGAGTTCGTGGTGAATGGCTCTAGCGGTCGTGGAGACGGGTGCAGGTCCACATATCCTGTCCAGGCGTTAACGGTAACAAGCACCTCTGCGTTAAGTGGTTGAAAACGCACCCCAAAGTAATAAGCGTGCTCGTATGGGGTGTTGATATCAAACCACGTCGCACGGCTTATGGTAGTCATCGTGGGATAGTCCTTGTCCTCCGGAGCCAGCTGGCGCAGGGTTTCCCAGTCGAACTCCAGCACTTCAAAGCCTGCGGGTAGATCCGACGAACTCAGTCCGATGACTGTATCAGTTGGATATTGCCCCACTTGAAGCAGTTGCATCAGGATTTGCCCAGCCTGCTCGCGCGTCAGCATCGTCGGAGGATGCGCGGCAGCAGTGGCTGCTGCTAGAACAAGGGTTGTTAGGAGACATTGTAATCTCATCGCGACCCTCCACTATTTGATGGTTACGTTGAGCGGGTTCGGTGCACTTCCGGCTACGCCGTAGTAGTCGCGCCAGGTCTCTGAAGGTTTCAAGCGACACTGTTTTGGATGTCGCCCACCTAAGTGAAGGGCTTGACCGAAGGTTTTGCCCTCCTGAGCACCGATCTCGAGCAAAGCTCCCTTTTCTTCCTGCAAGCGCTTGAAAGAAAGCCCTATCGGCATCCTTCCCTGGCGGGTTTTTTTAGACCTTCCAGAGAGCGATGCAAACCTACCACCGATTGAGCGCCACGAGCCGCTATTGCAGCCACAAGACCGTATCCCGCTGAGTTACTGCATGTTTGGCTAGCGGTTAGATAGTATACGCGCACCGCGTAAAGGTGTGGTAGATCATCCGGCGTTATACTAACTCGGCCGTCCGAGATTGGTAATCTGAACAGCTCATCTTCATGCTTTCGAACAGGCGTCAAGGTCTGTAGGGACTTTCACAAGAATAAGATACACGCAGGTTCGTTTCCGTACACCTCGTGCGCGATTGACAATGCCCCTGGGAATATGGCATACTGCTTCCGAAAGGAGGTGGTGCCCTATGGCAGACAAACGAGGTGATTGGGAGGGCTAGGCTGTTTTAGCCCGGTCTCCCATGAACGGTGTGGCAAACCGTTTTAGCAGGGGGGTTATGAACAGCCGCCCTGGCTCGCCAGCCGACCTTCAGCGGGGCGTGAGCCCCGCTTTTCGTTTATCGCATCGCCG
>Ga0209227_1000909_pt1 | contig 24402 bp, 20 predicted proteins | sample YNPBryantNP2012_FD_185815 | JGI IMG/M metagenome (GOLD analysis project Ga0209227, IMG submission 185815) | Anoxygenic and chlorotrophic microbial mat microbial communities from Yellowstone National Park, USA - YNP Bryant NP 2012 (SPAdes)... ...
GCGTCGGCGACATCTGCTGGAGCCGACGAGGGGGCTCGAACCCCTAACCTGCGGTTTACAAGACCGCTGCTCTGCCTGTTGAGCTACGTCGGCTCGTTAAGGAATCTACCACAAGAAAGCCACTCCGTCAAGAGTATTTTCTCGAAAAAATCTGGTTTCCAATTCGAAATTGCTTGACAAATTTGCTCAGGGGTTTTATAATGAAAGCACCATGAGCACGGTGAAACGGCTACCGACATACGTGCTGCTGGCAGAGCGCATTAAGGCGGAATGGATTAGCCGTCCGGATGCCCGTCCGGGAGACAGGCTGCCCACGCAATTCCAGCTGCGTGAGATGCTGGGAGCGAGCCGACCCACGGTGGCGAAAGCACTGGCACTGCTCGCGGCGGAGGGGCTGATCGAATCCCGACAGGGTAGCGGCGTCTACCTGCGTTCGGTACCAACGGTCAGCACGCGCACCCGTCTGGTGAGCTTCATTGCGCCTCGAGCCAATGCCTCGCTGGTGCTTCGCGCGTATTACGGCATCGAACGACGCGCCCGCCAGAGGGGCTATCAGCTGCTGATGGCGAGCTCCGAAGACGACATCCGGCACGAAGAGGAACTGGTCGCGCAGCATCTGCAGGCGGGTGCACAGGGTGTCATCCTCTATCCAGTGACCCGCTGGCGACACCAGCTAGCGGAAGACTACCTCCAACACCGCTGGCGGGAGGTGCCTATTGTCCTCTTCGACATCGGTTATGAGGAATGGGGACGCCCGCTGGTTGTCTTTGACAACTACCGGCTCGGCTATGAGATGACGCGGGCGCTGCTGGCGCACGGGCATCGAAACATCGCCTTTCTCCCGTTGAACGAGGACTGTCTGCACCGTTCCATCCACGAGCGACGGGAGGGCTGGATGGCAGCGATGCAGGATGCCAGCGTGCCTGTTCCTCCGAGCTACCGGAACTGGGTGAACCTGAGCAGAGACACCCGCACGAACGAGCCACTGGACGACCCGGAAGAGGTGGTACACCGGCTGCTGCAGCTGTCTCCGCGCCCGGATGCGCTCATCGCATGGGAGGATCAGACAGCCATGTCGGTCATCCGCGCGCTGCAAAAGGTGGGTGTGGCGGTGCCGCAGCAAATCCGCGTCGTGGGGTTCGATGACCTTGAAGCCTCCCGCTTCTTCCAGCCGACCTTCCCCACCTCACAGCCCGACTTCGCTCGACTGGGCGAGATTGCAGTAGACGTGCTGGACGAATGGCTTAGCGGCAGGCAGTCTGTCCCGCGCACGTACATCCTGTCGGTACCGGTTCACTGGCGCGAGCCGCGTATCCCGCGGCGCATCCAACCCAAGGAGGGAGGTTCTGAGTATGAAACGTGAAGTGTCCCCTGTGACCGCCGTCATTGTGATTATCGTGGTCCTGCTGATTATTGGCGGTGTCTACTGGTGGACGACGGAAGGGCGCATGAAAGCGGGCGGAGGGGCGGCGCCGCCACCGATGCCCCCCGATGTGCAGGCAGAGTTCCAGCGCAGGTTGGGCGGAATGACGCCTGGTGCTGCTACTCCGGGTGGCTCACCGGGCACACCTGCGCCGGCTCCCGCTGGACGCTAAACATCAAAAATACATCACAAAAGGAGGGTTTCACATCATGAAACGACACGCTTTTACCCTGATCGAGCTGCTGGTGGTCATCGCGATTATTGCGATACTGGCAGCTATCCTCTTCCCGGTGTTCGCACAGGCACGGGAAAAGGCTCGTCAGACGTCCTGCCTGTCCAACTTTAAGCAAATCGGTCTGTCCGTGCGCATGTACTCGCAGGACTATGACGAGAAGTTCCCTATGGGCACCTACCCCGGTCCCCGCAACTGGGAGGTGAACCCGGACGTCAACAACTATGCCGGTGACCGCGGAGAACCCTGGGCGGACTGCTTTGGCTGGTGGGAAGGATTCAACCCCGGCGACGGCGGCCCCAACTACACCCGCTGTGCTTACGGCAGTCAGTTCTACCGCACGCTGATGACGGTGCAGCTGGGCCCGTACCAGAAGAACAAGAACATTTGGTACTGCCCGTCCGACAGGTATCGCGACCCCTCGCCAGCTAACATGCAGACAGGAATGCAGTCCTACCAGTGGTTCCCGAACTGGGTGTACAACACCTGGTGCCCCGGAAGCAGCGCGGGCTACCCCGGTCCGTTCCCCTGCGTGAGGTATCCGGATGGTACTTTCAAGAGCCTCATCGATATGCCGCCGGATGAGAAGTCCGACTACATCGCTGAACGCATTCTGTTTACCGAGCGCGGTGTGTTCGGCTGGGACGGCGCCGACGCCTCCGATCCAGGCAGGCGCACCATCCTGAACCACTCGCAGGGGTACAATGTTTGCTTCTTCGATGGACACGCCAAGCTAATCAACTACGGGCGCAAGTGGACGACCATCCCCGCAACCGGTTGGCCGCCAGACCGCGCACCGCAGTAATCCTGTAACGTGCAAGGGGGGGCAGACCTGAGGGTCTGCCCCTTTTTTCCGTTGTTCGTGGAGAGGCGGAAGAGGTTCTTCGCGCTGCCCCGATAAACACCAGCCTGTCGTGCTGAAAGCAGGGTAATCCTTAACCCACGACATTTCCTCTGCATGATTTGAACCGCGCGCGCAGTCCTGTTATGAGGCATTGGGGCGTACTGCCACGGGCTGGCTCAGGTCTATATGCTCCCCGATGGTGTCTATCCGCTTGCCTTCCACCAGAATACGCACCTTTTCGATGTCCGAAAACTGCGCCAGTGTCTTGCACAGGCTTTCCACAATCATCGCCTCGGTGGTGGAACCGCCGGGGAAGTTGTCTATCAGCTCGCGGCTGAAGTCCACCTCCGCCAGCCCATCCTTCACGCTCACCCGCAGCAGGCGCGTACCCTGTGGGAAGGGGGTATCGCGGGTAATCAGCAGGTGTTCCAATGCGATACGCAAAGGGTCCTCCCCTTCGCGAACGGGCACGGGCTTGGCTTCCCATTCGGTGCGGTTGTCCGCAAAATGCGGCACGTACACCACTACCGACGGCTTGCTGGTCACGCCTGTTGGTCTGGGAGCCAGTTCGGGACGGCGGCTGGCATACCAGTATCCTCCACCAAAAGCCAGCACAGCCAGCAAAACGACAACCAGTATCCAACGTAAGGTTCTCATTTACAACTGCTCCGGTATCTGCACGGGTGGCTCAGTTTCCTTCCTGTCCGAAGCGGAGCGTATTTGCACCTCCTGTCTCTGTGTAACCTGCTCTTCGCGCTCTCCTTCGATATACGCTTTCAACCCCGCCACAATCGCTTCTGCCACTTTTTGCTGGAACTTGGGGTCTTTGAGCTTGGCGCGGTCTTTGTCGTTATTAATGTAGGCAACCTCAATCAGCACTGCAGGCATCTCGCTGCGGCGCAGCACGGCAAACCCCGATTGATAGATGGCAGTGTCGGTCTGGGCGCCCCGATTGGGCAGGCCCGTCACCGCTGCCAAATGCTTCTGAATAGCCTGCGCCAGCGCACGTCCATCGGGGTCGGAAGCGTGATAATAGGTGGTGGTACCGCTGGCGGAGTTGGGCTTCGGCGTAGAGTCACAATGGATGCTGATGAAGAAATCCGCCCCTTTTTCGTTTGCCAGTTTGGGGCGATCGTAGAGGTCGACGGTGCTATCATCCTCGCGGGTCATGGTCACCGTCGCCTTTTCCTTCAACAGCAACGCCTGTACCCTCTGGGCGATGGCGAGAGTGATATCCTTCTCATACACCACCGAATCCCTCTCCCGACCGACTGCTCCCAGCGACTTCCCTCCATGTCCGGGGTCGATGACGATATGCTTCTCAGATAGTTTGCCGTGTGCGTTGCGGGGGCGGTTCACCGCCAGCGTAATCACCGGCTGCTGCTCGTCGTACTCCACGCTCAGCGCGGCAGCACGGCTGGTGCGAATGAGTAACGCCGAGCGTACGCCTTTCTCATCCGGCGAGAACTGCACTTCTTCGATGAGAGGATGATCCACCTTCCAGTCGGCAGGCAGGTCGGTGCCGGGTTTCACCTGCGGCATCTCCAGCAGGGTGCTGTACCCCTCTTTGAGCGGGCGCAGGCGCACCGGCACTTTGCGGCTGAGCTTCAGGCGCAGGCGCGCGCTGTCCTTATCGTGTTGCCATTCCATCTGCACCAGCTCGGCAGGAGGTGAAGGGGGCTTCACCGGTTTGGCGGCCGGCGCGGACGGGCGTGGTTTCGTCCCCGTCTCTGCGGGCGCACCTCCCAGCGCGAGCATCGCTTCACTGCCGCCGGCAGCGGTCGAGAGGGCATACTGGGTGTTCTCACGCAGGTCCAGCACCACGCGCACCACACCCTCCTTGAACTGCGCCCAGCGCAATCGCTCTACTGAAGTCGGTGTATCGCCCTCCGGCTGGAGGCTTTCTGTGGGAAGGGCACAGGGCGAGATGTCTATCACCACGCGCAACGGCTCACGCAGGGTAAAGGTGTGGAAAGTTACCTTGCCGGAGGTCACGATATGCAACACGCTCTCCTCCCAGCGCAGGGCTTGCAGGAACGGCGTGGGAGCGGTCGGCTCGGCTGACTGCGCGAACAGCTGCCCCGCCATCACACTGATGGCGACCATCACGCCCATCATCCACCGCCAGCTGACCAACTCTCTACCTCCCTCCACCTTCCCTGTGCCCTTTGTGGTGAGAAACGTTTAACCTCTCAATTCTCGCCTTTGTCGCAAAGTTCCTCTTCCAGCCACCCGGCGAACTCGTTATTTATTTTCGGCACATCGATTTGCGCGATGAAGTTGGTATACGAAATGTGTCGGCGCACCTCATGCACAATAGACTCGTAGAGCTGCGGTCGCGTTTTCACGATAAGCACCGTTTCGGGTTCCTCCACAATGTCCCCTTTCCAACGATAGGCGCAGGTGATGGGGAACCAGTTGGTGCACACCGCCAGCCGTTTTTCCAGCAACGCGCGCGAAATCGCCCGCGCCTCCTCGTCCGTGTTCAGGGTGATGTATAAAATGACCATCGCTTCCCCCTTCGGCACCATACTCTACGGTTAGTATACCGGCATGAGGTTATCATCGCAAGTCACCAGAGGTGTTGCAGCCGCAGGCTTAGGGCTGTATAAAGGTTGATGCGCGCTTACTCAAAAAGGAGATGGATGGCTCATTGAGGAAAATAGCCATGACCTGCGCTTCGTATCGGATGTGTTGGTCGAACTCGAAACGCCGGATGCAAACTCTGGCAAAAGGAAGGAGGAGCGGGCACGCACATGGTTCCTGTCATGCTGACAATGTTTGCTTTATCGCTGACAGAGATGCAATGGTGGACGACGCATTCATTGCATAACGTTTTTCGCGATACACCGCCCCCTGCGGGAGCGCGTCGGGAGATAGCGGTCTCCGCCGCCCGGAATCAGCAGGTAGGCGCACAAATCGTACTGCGCACTCCGGCTGCTGTTCGGGTAGAGAGCGTGGAATGCTCGCCTTTGCGCAAGCAGGGGGGTCGAAGCGTCATCCCAGTCTCTGCCTTCCACTATGCCTTTGTGGAGTATCACCGAGTCAATAAGAACTCCACCGCAACCCCCGAAGAGGAGCTGGTACGAAAAGCTCCTGCCGATTTTCCCGACGGCTTGCTGGAGGAAAAGAGCATCGTTCTGCAGCCGGAGCAGAATCAGCCCATCTACGTCCAGTGGCAGGTTCCTTCGAACGCCCCGGCAGGCGACTACCGCGGCACGGTGGCGGTGCGACTGCAAGAAGGGCAAATACAGGTGCCTGTGCGCCTCACTGTGTACAACTTCACCTTTCCGCAGCGCACGCGCCTGAAAGTCACCGTGTGGATGAACGACGGCGAGCTGGCAAGGAAACAGGGGGTGGAGTACCTCTCCGAAGAGTTCTGGCAGCTACTGGCACGGACGGCTCGCCTCATGCGCCAATACCACCACCACACGTGGGTACCCTGGGGCACGAACAAGGCGATTCGGGGAGCCGATGGCAAACTGCGCTTCGACTTCAGCGTGCTGGACCGCTGGATACAGACCTTTCTCGACGCAGGGTTCGAGTTCATCGAGCTGCAACACGTAGGCGGACGCGAACACGGGCAGTGGGAAGACAAGAACTTCGTGGCTTACCCGTTGCGCTGTGAGAACGAGGCAACCGGTCAAACAGAGTGGATTCCGTTGGAGGAGTGGCTCCCTGCGCTTCAAGAGCACCTGCGTCAGAAAGGCTGGCTGGAACGCTGTATGATCCATGTGGCAGATGAACCGATAGAAGTGAACGTCGATTCGTGGAAGCAGCTTTCCGAGCGGGTAAAGCGCCTTGCGCCTGACCTGCGACGTATCGACGCCATCCACGTGCCCAATCTGGAGGGCTATCTGGAGGTGTGGGTACCCCAGCTGAACTTCCTCGATCAGTGGTTCCAGCAGTATCGACGGGCGCAGGAACGGGGAGCGGAACTGTGGTTCTATGTCGCGTGGGTGCCGCAGGGCAAGTATCCGAATCGGCTGATAGACTACCCCCTCCTCAAAACGCGCATCCTGCACTGGCTGAATCACCTGACGGGTGCCACCGGCTTTTTACACTGGGGCTACAACTTCTGGGGACAACCGCTGGATGAGCAGCTTGCGCCGGGCGATAACTGGATAGTGTATCCGGGCAAGGCGGCTCCGCGCAGCAGCCTGCGCTACGAAGCCATGCGCGAAGGCATCGAAGACTACGAGTACCTGTGCCTGCTGGAGGACGCTGCGGCACCGGCTGCAAAACGGCTCCGTCTGACCGACTTTGACGCGAAGGCATGGGCAAAGGGCTACACCCGTCTGGTAGCACCCGACTCCACGAATTACACCCGTGACGCCGAAAAACTCTACCAGGTTCGGGATGCGGTCGCGCGAGCGATAGAAGCGTTGCAACAGACGCATCTGCCGGTGCTGGCGTGGTGCGTCACAAATGCGGAGGGTAAAACCATCGTCCGCGGTGCCACGCTACCGGACGCGGAGGTAACGGCTGGTGGGAAACGCGTGAAGGCGGGGCGCGACGGCAGTTTTGAGGTGCAGGTGAACACCCGGGAAGACCTGATACCGGTGGAGGTGCAACGGGGTGGGATGCGGAATCGCCTGGTGATTCCTGCGCGGTGACGCACTCCGGAACGCGCCACGAACACGTAACCATCCAGAGGGCGAGGCTCCTGCCGAGCCGAAAGACGCCTCCGCGTCCGCGCCTCACCCCACGACATTTTTCGCGCGTTTTCGCCCCCACCCCAGCCCTCCCCGCGGGCGGGGAGGGAGTCACGATTCCTCCCCCGTCCACGGGGGAGGTCAGGAGGGGGGAAACTTACTGGACTTTCCTCCCTTCAGAGAAAGTGTCGTGCAGTAAGCCACTCGCGGGGAGGTTGGGTGGGGGCTGAGCTCACCCGGAGGTTCGCCATCCAAAACCACGACGAACTGCCATACCGGTTGTTTATGCCGCTTCCAGTACGTCGATAGGGGGCGTACCAGATGAGATGAACGCCTTTGCGGTAACTTCTTCCAGCGTGGTGATGCCCTGCACTGCTTTCTCGATACCGTCCTGCGACATAGGAATCATGCCTTTGCGCAACGCCGCTTCAAGGATGCGGCTGCTGGGCATGCGCTCGATAGTCATCGCGCGTATCTCCTCGTCCACCACCAGAACCTCATGCACACTGATACGCCCCTGATAACCTCGTCCACCACATGCCGAACAGCCTGCTCCGCGGTAGAGCTTCTCCACTGGTAGGCCGATAAGCTGAATCTCGGCAAGACTGGGTTCGTACTCCTGTTTGCAGTGCGGGCATATCACGCGCACCAGTCGTTGCGCCAGTACCCCCGCCAAAGCAGAGCTGATGAGGAAAGGCTCCACGCCCATGTCAATCAAGCGCGGAATGGCACTGACCGCATCGTTGGTATGCAGGGTAGACAGCACCAGGTGTCCGGTCATTGCGGCGCGGCAGGCGATTTCCGCCGTCTCCTGGTCGCGGATCTCACCGACCAGCACCACATCGGGGTCCTGGCGCAGAATAGCACGCAGTTGCGCGGCAAAGGTCAGCCCTGCTTTTTCGTTCACATTGGACTGGTTGATGCCTTCCAGCTCGTATTCTATCGGGTCTTCGCAGGTGATAATATTGCGGGAAACCGACTGGATTTCCCTCAGGGCGGCATACAGCGTGGTGGTCTTGCCCGAGCCGGTAGGGCCGGTCACCAGAATGATACCATTCGGTCGCTGGAGCAACCAGCGGAAGGTTAACAGATTTTGCGGCGAGAAGCCCAGTTCGTCCAGCTTGCGCAGGCTTCTGTCGCGGTCCAGAATGCGCATCACCACACGCTCCCCGTGCTGGATGGGCAGGGTGGAAACGCGCAGGTCTACCTGCCTGCCTTCCACCCGGATGGTGATGCGCCCATCCTGGGGAATGCGCCTTTCGGCGATGTCCATGTCCGCCATCACTTTGATGCGCGAGATACACGCTGCCGTCAGGTTGCGCGGGATATTGCGTACATGTTGCAGTTCGCCATCGATACGGTAGCGCACCTCCAGATGCGTCCGGCGCGGTTCCAGGTGAATATCACTGGCGCGCCCGTTGATGGCTTCCATCAGAAGCATGTTTACAATGCGCACTACCGGTGCGTCTTCCACTGCCCTGCGGAGGTCTTCCAGGTTTTCGCTCTCCTCCTTGGGCGCCGCGCTGATTTCGGAGATAACGTCGTCCAGTGATTCGGTATCGGCAGTGGCTCCGCCGTAGTGGAAGTCAATTGCTCTTAACAGGTCCTCAGGGTTTGTGTAAACAACCTTCACGTACATACCGGTGTGGCGCTGCAGGAGGTCGATAGCATCCACATCCAGAGGGTTTTCCATTGCCACGACCAGCTTGCCGTCCTCCACGCGCAGGGGCAGCACCTTCAAGCTTCTCGCCATCGCTGCAGGCACTCTGGCGATGGCATCGGGCTGCGCACTCTCGGGGATAATCTTCTCGTAGTCGACGTCGTATTGCTCCGCCTGAGCCTCCGCCAGCTGGTCGGCGTCGATGTAGCCCAGCCGAATCAGAATCTGCCCCAGCATCCCGCCCTCGCGCGCCTGCAACTGAAGGGCTTCTTCCACCTGCAGGTAGTCGATGTAGCCCAGGTCTACCAGTATCTCCCCCAGTTTGCGCCGACCGTACATGGCTGCACACCCCGTATAGTGTCCTCCTGCTAGGAGTTATCGGTAAAAAAGCGGATAAAGCACAGATGCCGGTCTGATCGGCGCGGCATCCTGCGCTACAAAGACGAGAGGAGTCTCCGCAGAATGAAATCTGCCCTGCAAGTGCTGGCTATCGCCGCGGCATCACAATTCCCGCCTCCATTCGAGGGCGGAAATCAGCGTTGCCTGGTCGGCATAATCGAGGTCACCGCCAATGGGCACGCCGTGCGCCAGCTGCGTCACACGGATTCCCAGCGGTTTGATGAGTTTCGAGAGGTACATGGCAGTAGCATCTCCCTCGATGGTCGGGTTCATCGCGATGATGACCTCTTCCACGTGCTCTGACTGGAGCCTTTGCAGCAGCTCACGGATGCGCAGTTGCTCCGTCCCGACACCGTCCATCGGGGAAATCACGCCCTGTAGCACATGGTACAACCCGCGGTACTCCTGCGTGCGCTCGATAGCCATCAGGTCACGCACGTCTGCCACCACGCACAGCACGGAAGCATCACGCGAGGGGTTGCGGCAGATGGGACACAATTCCTCATCGGTAAAGTTGAAGCACCGCTTGCAGGTAACGATGCGCTCTTTCACCTCGATGATAGCTTCCGCCAGCGCATGGGCTTCTTCATCAGGCATCCGCAGGATATGGAACGCCATCCGCTGGGCGGACTTGGGTCCCACACCGGGCATCTTCTCCAGTTCGCGGATTAGTTTTGCCAGAGGCTTGGCGTATTCCATCATTCAGAACAGATTCTCCAGATCGATGTTTGGCATACCGGGAAGCGATGTCATTCGGCGTGCCGCCTCGGCAACCGCCTGCTCGCGTGCCTCGTTCACGGCGGAAACAATCAGGTCCTGTAGCATCTCCACGTCGTTCGGGTCGACCACCACCGGATTGATTTCGATGGAGATGAGTTCACCGGTTCCATCGACGACTGCTTTCACCACGCCGCCACCCACCGAAGATTCTACCCGCAGGTTTTTCAACTCCTCCTGCGCCTGTTGCATCTGCTGCATGGTCTGTTCCAGCATCTTCTGCAGGTCGCGCGGGTTTGCGACAAAAGGATTTCGCATTCTCATCCTCCTTCCAGTTCAATATAGCCGTTGAAGGTCTGGGCGACTTCTTGCGCGTATTGTTCACCGTTTATCTCTTCATCATCCTGCTGTTTGTCGTTGGACGGCTGATTCGCAGATTGAGAAGCGGGATTCGCGCGCTGCATTTCGCACCGGATGGTGACTGCCCTGCCTCCCAGAAAGCGCGAAATGGTCTGCTCCACAAACTGGCGTCGCTTCTCAGACTGCATCTGGGCATATGAGAACTCGGTACGGAAACGCAGTACCACTGTATTCTCGCCTTCTACGCGCACCGGACTGGCTTCGCGAAGCACCTCTGCACCGCCACGGCTGCGCTCTGCTACTCTGGCAATGATTTGCTCCCACCTGCCCTGAATCAGCTTCAGCAGCTCTGACGTGCCGGCGTCCACCGACGTGGGCGTTGTCTCCGTTGAAGGTTTGACGTCAGTAGAAGCCGAAGCGGGGGCTTTAGCGGCCTGCGGGGAAGCCTGCTGGGCTTGTTCGGAGCGAGAAGGAGCGGGCGAAGTAGCACCCTCCCCTACCCTAACCTCGGCGGCTGGCGGTGTCGCTGCGGCAGGTTGCACCACCGTCTGCCCGCTGTTTATCGGAGAGGTCGGCTCTGTTTCCTGTTTCATGCGGGCTATCTGCACCATCGCCATATCCACAAGCACACGTTGCTGGGGCACATTGCGCAACTGCGCCTGAGCGCGCACGAGCACGTCCAGCATCCTGCTCAGCGTATCCGGGGTGAAATGTTGTGCCAGCGCTTTGAGCGCGCTCAGTTGTGCCACAGAGAGGCTTTCATCCAGCGCGCCTACCCGTGCGTACAGCAGGTCGCGCACGCGCTGGGCAACTGCCTCCAGAACGGTGCGCACACTACTTCCCCGTCGAAGCATCTCATCCGCCGCCATCAGCGCCTTGCCGACATCGCCCCGCGCGGCGGCGTTAATCACCGCGCCGACCGCTTCCTCATCCACAATACCCAGCACCGAGCGCACGGTCTCGTAGTCCACGTGTCCGCCCGCGTACGCCAGCACCTGTTCCAGCAGGCTCAGGGCATCACGGAAGGAGCCGTCCGCTGCTCGCGCGATGGCTTGCACTGCCTCCGGCTCGGCGGTGAGACCTTCGCGCTCCAGAACGGTATTGATGCGCAACACCAGGTCTTCCAGAGAGGCGCGGCGGAAATCGAAGCGAATACAGCGCGAGCGGATGGTGACAGGTACGCGCTGCACCTCCGTGGTCGCCAGCACGAACACCACATGCGGGGGTGGTTCTTCCAGTGTTTTGAGCAGGGCGTCAAAGGCTTTGGTGGAGAGGTCATGCACCTCGTCGATAATGTATACCTTGTACCGTGCCTGCTGGGGCATGTACTGCGCGTTCTCGATGATGGTTTCGCGCACGTCATCGATACCCGTTTCCGAAGCGGCATCCATCTCGATGACGTCCACTGCCCTGCCCTCGCGGATAGCCACACACATGGCGCACCGATCACAGGGCGTGGGCGTGGGACCCTGCTCGCAGTTCAACGCCTTTGCCAGCAGACGGGCAGTGGTGGTCTTGCCCGTGCCGCGCGGTCCGCAGAACAGGTAGGCGTGGGCGACTTTGCCTGCCCTGATGGCGTTCCGCAGTGTTTGGGTGACGTGTTGTTGCCCGATAACGTCTTCGAACGTCTGCGAGCGATATTTCCTATAAAGCGCGACGTGTGCCATCGTTCACAGGTTGGCGGAAAGCCATTCCTTTAATGCATTCACCAGCGCGGGCGCGAGGGGCAACTGCGGGTTCGTCAATACCTCCTGCGTATCGCCCGCCGGAGAGGGCTTGAAGGCATGTGCCGTTCCGCTCAGTACTTTCAACTCCACCTTGCTGTTTCCTGCGTTCCGTGCGTGTTGCCACAACAGCTCCCCGTCTTGTTTGGGCGATACTCTCTTGTCCAGTTCGCCGTACAATAGCAGCACGGGCACTTTCACCATCTTCAATCGCGCTACAGGGTTCTCAAAATAGAACTCCTGCAGATAGGGGCGGTCGGGCAGCATAAAGTAAGGGGCAACATCCTCATGCAGCGGAGGCATTGGCAGGCGGTAGTACAGGGCGGCAACGGCAGTGTCGAAATCTCCCAGCCTGCGCTGGATTTTGTCTGCCGACAACCCCTCGCTTTGCCACCGCTGCTGGAGGTTCTCACGCAGGATGATAACGGGCGTACGCCCCGGCGGAGCCAGGCACACCAGCACCTTGGGCGGGTCAGGCAATTCTCCCGCCAGCGCCATCCCGATGAGCGCGCCGTCTTCGTAACCCAGCAGTCCCACGCGCTTGGGGTCCACCTCCGGTTGCTGGCGCAGGAAGTTGAGGGCTGCCAGTGCATCGCGGGCGACCTGGCTCAGGGTGGTCTTACCCTCCTCTTTTTCGGGTATTTTGCTCGCGCCGATTCCGCGTTTATCGTAGCGCAGGGTCACATATCCCATCTGCGCCAGCTGCTGCACCAGGTGGCGATAGAGGTCGGTATTCAATCCGTCACCGTTGCCGTTACGGTCTACCGCGCCGCTGCCGGGGATTAAAAGCAGAGCGGGTGATTTCGCGGAGGCATGGGGTGTGGTCAATGTGCCAGCCAGTACGACCCCATCGCTTTGAAAGCGAACTTCACGCTCATCCGCCTGCACAGCTGCTGTCAGCCACAGCACTATCCCGATGCCAGCAATAACGCAACGCATAGTGTTTATCTGCTTCATCATGGGTACAAAAGACGCAAGTGATAGAGTAGCCGTGCACCTGCCGTTGATGCGCGCCTTCCGGGTGTCGACCTGCGCAGTTGACTCCGGTTGGGTAGGTCTGCGGCACACGGCGAGCGTGTTGACCGTTGCTTCCTTCCGGACCTGGCGGGGTTGGCACGTCAACCGTTGCGCAGCGCCCAACCATCAACGCCACTTACGCAGGCACTGCCCACAAGACGGCACCGCGGGCAGGAGTTCACCCCCGCTATAGCGGATTGCGGGTACAGGGCACCGCTAGCTCCCCGGCTAGCACGGCTACTCTATCACTATTGTAACACATCGGGTGGTGCTATTCCAGACCCGTGTACTCGACCGCCTCGCCTTTGCCGCTCAGCAACTGCTCACGCGTGAGCAGCAGGTGCTTGCGCACGCGGCGCACATCCACAGTATACTCCTTGCCGTCTTTATCCACGGTGGTCACCTTGTCCAGACGCAGGTAGCGCTTATCGGTGAGACCTTCGCCTCGCCAGCCGATGCGGTCCTGCGTCTGCGGCGGCGCGTACAACGGGTTGAAGCGCACTGTGACCACGTAGCGTGGAGCCTTGAAGCTGTACATCATCGGGTCCTTGCTCATGTCGATTTTGCGCTTGAACCTGCCCTTGATGATGGCTATCTGCTCCTGCATGATGGTCACATCGGGCACATCGAAGGTAAACACCTTCTGCCGCCACACCTCGCCTGCCTCTTTCTCATCGGTCGGCAGGATGGACGACTTGTATCCCTCGTCACGCAGCACCACGTCCACCCGCCCGGGGCGGTAGTCCATCTTCTGCATCTGCTCGTCGTAGTAGTTGCCCAGGTCCACCGTGCCGGAGACCTCGATAATCTTGGGCTCCACCACGCGCACCTTCACGTCGAACTTGACGTCGATGGGCGGCTGTGTGTCCGGCGGTTGTTTCAGGTAGCGTCGGTACTGGCGCAACTCGGTCAGCGTATAGTTATGCTTGGCAACGTCTATCTGAACTCGCGCCATGTACTCTTTCTTGTGCTGCTCGTAGTAACGCTCATGCTTCTGTAGGATATCCTGCCAGGTCAGCAGGCACTGGTCGATCAGCCCCGCTTTCTCCCAGGCGTGCGCCAGCATGTGCCTCCGCGCGGGAGGGATTCCGGGCGAATACTCGTCCGGGCGGTCGGGGAACTCATAAGCCTTCTGGAACCACTTGACCGAGTTGTTCGCCTGCTTAATCTTGTCGTACCACATCCAGCCCATCTCGAAGTACATGTCGTACACATCGGGGTTGTTTTCGACACCCTCCTCCAGCAGTTTCAACGCGGCGGAGAGGTAGCGACGGTCGGAGCGCTGCTCGGTGTCAGTGAAGTTATAGCCGATGTGCCACGCGCCGGTGCTGTACACGTCCAGATTGTGCGGGTCCAGCCACGTTACCAGCCGGATGATGGGCAGGATGGCGTCGTAGTTGCCTTCATGGAAGAAGGCGTCCGCACGCACCCAAAGCGCTCCCGCCACCACTTCCCGGAAGCCCAGCATGGTGCCGAAGATGTACTCGGTGGGCAATCCGGTCATTTTGCCGAACAAGCCCTGCACTTTCGGCTCGAACTGCTTGCGGGGTGGGTCGATCGCGGTCTGCAGCGCGGCGCTCAGCGCCCACAGCACGACAATAGCCAGTATCAGCTGCGTTCGTCGCATGGTTACACCTCACGTCGGTCAAAGATGATGACCGCGATGATGAGCAGCACCGCGATGTACAGGATGGCGTAGCCGATGTTCTGGATATAGTACACCCCTTCGTTGATGATGCGCGTTTCGGGGTGGATAATCTTGTTCTGGACGTTGAAGTTGCCGAACTGGGGCAACAGGTAGTGCAGCACCGCACCGATGCCCTTCTGGATAATGGTACGGTTTTCACCCTTCATCAGGGATTCGGTGACGCTGGAGAGCGTTCCAACGATGTACACCCCGAGCGACATGAAGAAGTTGACAAAGGGCGTGAGGAACACCGAGAAGAAAATCGCCAGCGACACCAGAATACTCATCTGGAAGAAAATCATCACGAAGCCCTTCCAGAGGTCCAGTGCCTGTTTGGGGGTGCCTCGCCATGCCACCACCGCGAAGAAGACAATGCCCATAAACAGGATGTTGAACAGCATGGTGAGGATGCCGCCCATGAACTTGCCCAGCACGAACTCATAACGCTGCACCGGCTTGGAGAGCACGGTGTAGATGGTGCGTCGCTCGATCTCGGTGGGGATGAGCGAGATGCCCATGACGATACAGATGAACATCGAGGCGAGCTGGATGACACCCAGCCCGAGGCTTTTGAGCAAGGTCAGTTCCTCACGCGGGGAGAGGAAGCTGAACAGGGGCGACAAGACTATCAGCACCAGTGCCCCAAACAGGAACAGCAACACCACACGCCGGCTCAGTGCTTCGCGCATGGTGTTGTAAGCAATTGCCATGACCGACGTCATTTCTTTTCGACCTCCTCAATCGTGGAAACGAAGAGTTCTTCGAGGGTGCGTCGCTGCGGAATAAGCGAGCGGATAACCCCGTTCGCGCTGCGGATAATGTCCACCACCTTGTTCACCGAGGCGTCATCGGGCTGCTGCACCACCAACCGTCCATCCTGTCGGTGCACGTGTCCGCCCATCGCACGGATTTTCTCCGCTACCCCGTCATCCACGTTCTCCGCGACTATCTCCACGCGCCCGCTGGGCAACAGTTCATCCAGCTTGCCCGCCTTCAACAGCTTGCCGCGATTCAGGATGGCAACGCGGTCGCAGATGAGTTCCACTTCCAGTAGCTGGTGCGAGCTGAGAAAAACGGTCTTGCCCTGTTGCTTCAGGCGGATGATGAGGTCGCGGATTTCGATGCGCGCCATCGGGTCCAGACCGGACGTGGGTTCGTCCAGGAACAGCAGCTCGGGGTCGTTAATCAGCGCCTGCGCGATCCCGATGCGCTGCAACATTCCCTTCGAGTAGTTGCGCAGGGTTTTGTCCCCGTCGCGCGACAGCCCCACCATCTCCAGCAAGTCGTCCACTTTCTTCTTGCGCTCGCTGGCAGGGATGCCGAACAGGCGCGCGTAGAAATCGAGCACCTGTCGACCGGTGAGGTACTCGTAGAAGTAAGGGCTTTCCGGCAGGTAGGCGATAATCTTTTTGACTCCCACATCGCCGATGGGCTTACCGAAAATCCAGGCATCGCCCTTGGTCGGGAAGATAAGCCCGAGCAGCATTTTAATGGTTGTGGTTTTGCCCGCGCCGTTGGGTCCTAAGAATCCGAAGATTTCTCCCTTATATACTTCCAGATGCAGGTCGTCCACAGCGCGGACCATTTTGCCTGTTGTTTTGTTCAGGTACTCCTTGGTGAGACCTTCGATTTTGATGGCTGACTCCATCGGTTATACCTTGCCTCCTTTTGGTTGGCGCCCGTGATATGGGTTTTGTGGCAAAAACCACCGTGCGATAGTATACCGAAAGCCCTGCGCGGTGTCAAACGGTGCCGTTCCTGCAGCAGGGCTCATACAGTATATACGGAAAGGAAGGCAAAAAGGTGCCCTCTGTGCCCGAAGGTTTCACGGTTTTTGGGGAAAAACCAGTGGGTTTACGGATAGGGGCGGGGTTGGAAGATTTTCCGCGTATCCTCGCAAAAAGGCTTGCAGTGTTACAAATCTTGTGTTATAATAAAACAAACCGTATCGGGGGAGAGTGAGCATGAAAGCATCAATCGCCGTAGCAATCGTGTTCATGTGCTTCTCCAGTCTCCCAGCAACGGGGGGGGGTACAGCTCCCTTCGCCGCGCCGTACACTTCGTTAGCCTAAATCTCCAGCAAGATACCTCCACGGACCCCGACAGCTTGCTCCGACAGGCGTACGCCATCAAAAGCGAGGGCAAACGGGAAGAAGCGCGTTCACTGTTTGAGAAGTTGATGCAGGACTACCCACGCACCGCTGCGGGGGTGGAGGCGCGCTGGATGGTCGCCTATTATCGCCTCAACGACAGGCAGTTCGACGAGGCGCAGAGGCTGTTCCAGCAGGTGGCAGATGACCCACTGGCAAAACCCGACATCGCAGCGGAGGCGTTGCTGCAAACGGGCTTTGTGTATCTCTCCCGTTTTTGGGCAGAGCCGCCCGTGTCTGGGGAGGAGCGATACAAGCTTCTGGAGGCGGCAAAGACGCGGCTGCTGCAGATTGCCAAGTACCTTTCCGCACGCACAGACGAGGTGGCGCGTACCGCGGCAGCCTACGCTTGGCTGGGAGTGGGAGAAGCGTTTTTGTATCAAGGCGACCCGCAAGGGGCAGAACCCCACTATCGGACGATTGTGGCGATGAAGGAGGGGGTCTCTCCGGTAGTTTTAGCGCAAGCGTGGTATGCGCTGGGCGTCAGCCTGTATCGGCAGCGTCGGTATGGCGAGGCGCTGCAGGCGTTCGAGGCGGTGAAGCAATTCGGCGAGTCGGGCGCGGGGATAGTGCTTCGCTCGTTGGCGCTGGGGAACGCGTTGCCGGAACGGGCGTGGCTGTGGCAAGGAGCGATTTGGGCACGATTGGGCAATGTGCCACGTTCGGTCGCTGCACTGGAACAGGGATTAGGGCGTCCGGAACGTCTGGCGGATGCGGGCAATGCAGCGTTATTGGCGCAGGCGCAGCGTTCGCTGACGGCGATGCGTCAGGCATTAGTTCGCCAACAGGAGCGCCAGCAGAGGCTGGCGGAGTTGCAACGACTGGCACAGCAGTTAGAGCGCAGTAGTGTGTCGGCGGTGCGCACGGTTCGTTAAGAGGGAGGGCCACAGATGCGACGTTCAGGTATTGTTCTAATACTGACAGGGCTGCTGTTTGGCTTTTGCGCGTTCAGTTGGGGCAAGGCGAACAAGGCGGGCGACCCGCCTCCGGGCGTGGAACCACCACCGCCGCCGTGGACAGGTTGTTGCCCTTTTGACCCGCCGGGTTGTCCCGTGCCGGACCCTGGGGAGGGAGGCGAACCTCCGGGCGGTGGCGGTACGTGCGCACCGGTGGGAGCATATCCGATGTATGCGCCCAGTGCAGGCGACCCGGTGAATCTGGCAGCCGGGGTGGAGGCGTACCGCCCGGCAGACGACCTGTTGGTGTACAATCCGTATGGTCCGCGTGTGGTATGGCGACGGCATTACTATGGCGGTCTGGCGGCAGGCGACGGTTATAGTTCGCCCGGTTTGCCTGTCGGCTGGGTGCACTCCTATGACATTACCTTGCAAAACACGGGTGAAAGTTGGGATGTGACGCTGGTCTACCCGTATGGCGCGGCGGAGCCTCTGCAGGCGGAATTGAACGCGCAAGGGCAACCGACAGGAGTGTTGACCCCTCCGAGTGGTAGCCCCTACCTCGTGCACGGAGTACCATCGCCAACACCGTATGTGTGGCAGTCGGTGACCATCACCTGGCGCGATCAGACGCAGTGGACGTTCGTGCCTCTCAACGGCAATGTATATGTTTTGAGTGCGATTACCAACCGCGTCGGACGTTCAGTTACCCTCACATGGGATGCAGGGCGTCGGCTGCTACGGGTGACGGAGGCGGGAGGCGGCATGGTGTTGTTAAGCCTGACCTACAATGCCCAGAACCTGGTGGCTTCGGTTACCGATGCGTATGGTCGTCAGGTGTCTTATCAGTATACAGTTCCCGCCAATCTATCGGTGCTGTGCCTGACGTGGGTGTCACAGGTGGTGCCAGCAGGTACTCCGAACCCACCAATGCGCTATTCTTATGGATATGTGGCGTATGGTACGGATAAGCCACTGCTTTCCAGCATTACCGTGCCCAGTCCTACCGGTATGGGAAGCGCGACCTCCACGTTGCAATACAGCAACGGACGCGTAGTGGCGCGGGTAGACGCCAGCGGCAATCGCACAGAGTACCAATATGACCTTACGGGACAAGCAACGACGGTGACGGTCAAAGACCCAGCGGGTAACCCGGTATACCGGTGGATACAGAAGTATACCGGCTCCCGCTGCAATGCGGGCACCGTAGACGCACTGGGCAATCAGAGCACCGTCGAATATAACGACCCCGCGAACCCGTATCGGCCCACGCGCATTGTGGACCGGGATGGTAAGCAGACCACGTACACCTACGATGCGTACGGCAACGTACTGACGGTGACCAACCCGCGGGGCGTCACGACCACCTACACCTACGACTACTCGGCCTTCCCACTCGGACGTCTGGTACGGGTGCAGGAGGGTAGCAAGCCGCCCACCACCTATACCTACTACGAGCCATCGGGTTTGGTGCAGAGCGTGACCTCGCCCAAACCCGGTTCGGTCAACGGAGACACGGTGACCACCAGCTACACTTACGATGCACTGGGCAATGTGTTAACAGTGACTGCGCCGGGTAACAACGCGACGCCGGTGGCGGTGACCACCTACAACTACACGCAGGACGGTAGTTACACGCAGCCCGCGAAAGTGGGGCAGCCCCTGACGGTGACGGACAATCGGGGCAATGTCACGCACTACCGGTACGATGCGCGGGGCAACCGCACAGTGGTGATAGACGCCAACGGCAACCGCACGGACTTTGCCTACAACATCGCCGACCAGCTAGTGGAGGTGCAGTATCCGGCGACCGGTCAGCAAGGCAGCGGGCGGGCGCGCACGCAAAACGTGTATCTGTATCCGGGTGGGCCGCTGCGACAGGTGCTGGAGTTTGACGAGAGCGGCACCCAAATCCGGCAGGTGACTTACACCTACGGGGCAGAGGGGCAGTTGCTACAGCGTACGGGCAGCACCGAGGTGGTCAGTTACGTCTATGATGCCGCTTATCGGGTGGTCCAAGTGCGCGATGGGAAGGGAAACGCCACATCGTTCACCTACAACCTGCGCGGCGACATGGAGCGAATCACCTATCCAGGTGGGGATAGCGTGCAGTTTGCGTATGACGCCGCCGGGCGCGTGGTGCAACGGACGGATGGACGAGGTATCTTGACCAACTATGTGTATAACGACCCCGAAGGGCTGTTGACCGGCATCGAGTATCCGGCTTACCCTGCGCTGAACGTGAGTTTCACGTATGGCTCCGATGGTCGACGAGCGAGCATGACCGACGCTACAGGGATAACCACCTACAGTTACGACCATGTGGGCAACCTGTTGAGCGTAAGCGTGACCTATGCGGGCTTGCCGACGCGGGTCATCACCTACAGTTACTATCCGGATGGCAGTCGGGCAACCATGAGTACTCCAGCAGGCACTTATACCTACAGTTATGATGCCGCTGGTCGCCTCGTGGGGCTAAGCGCACTGGGTTGGAGCGCGAGCTGGACCTACGCGCCCAACGGCTGGCTGTTGACTCAGACGCTGAACGGGGCAAGTACGACATACGAGTATAATGCACGCGGCTTTTTGACCCGTTTGACCAACCGCGACACCAGGGGCAATGTACTGTCGGACTTCCAGAACCTGCGTTACGACGGGGTGGGCAACCGCACGCAGATGACGGTGTCGTTCCCCGCCATGCCCAGTTTGGGAGGGGTGACCAACTACAGTTACGACACCAAGAACCAGTTACTGCAGGAGCAGTCCACACGGGTGGGAGGCTACACCTTCACCTTCGTTTACGACCCTGCACAAAACCCGACGCAGTTCAAGGGGCAGTCTCGCACTTACAACGCGAACAACCAGCTCATCGGTGCGGGCTTTGCGTATGACGGCAACGGCAACCCTGTGCTGTATAAGGGCGTGAACCTGTCGTTTGACCCCGAGAACCGGATGACCGCTTATGGGAACATCCTCACTGCCGGCTATAACGGGGACGGCTTGCGGGCGTGGAAGCAGACGGCGTCGGGCAGGAGGTATTATCTGTATGACGGCGAAGAGTTAGTGTGTGAGCTGGACGCGGCGGGCAACGCGGTAGCAGGCGTGGTATTTGGGGCGAACGGCTTGCTGGCGTATGGCACCAGCGGTTACCAGTTTGACCCGCAGGGCAACGCCACGCACCTGCTGAACAGCAGTGGCAGTGCGCTTGGGCATCTCGCTTACGACGCTTGGGGTCAATTGATATTTGGCAGCAATCCGACGCCATACGGGTATAAGGCGCAAGGGGATTACTACACGGATGCCGAAACGGGGCTGCTGTTGTTAGATCGCTACCTTGACCCCACAACGGGGAGGTTTTTGACGCGGGTAGCGGATTTTGAATACAATGTGAACCTGTATGTGTATGTTGACAATCGGATAGTAGCGCCGCCGCGCATTCAGCCTGGCGACGAGGTTGGCGGAAATGGGCATCGTCCGCCCCCGCGGGTAAGGTTGCCGCGTCTTCCTCCTTTCCTGATAAGGTGTATTTGTGTGGCAGGGTTACTATTGTGCGCCAAGCCGACAGCGCCGCCGGAGAGTGATGAGTTGTATCCTGGTCCAGAGCCGCCGTGCAGTGATTACGAAAAGCAAGGGTTCAACTGGGCAGACCCTATGCAGGCTGCAAGGCAATGTGCTGAACCTGGGGATAGTTTAAAGGGGCGACCACGCGTGTCCAAAACCACGGATTATTGTCGGGGGGAAGGAGACCACGTGATGTGGAAGGTGTCGAAATCGCATCACATCAGTGTTGTCTGCTGCCCATGCGCTACAGCAAAGGGAGGTATGACCAGAAGGTGCAAGTGCTGGAGGAAGCCAAATAAATGGTAACATGCAACAGACAAGAGGCGTACCCACTAACAGATGAGAGCTACTACTCATCGCCATACCTACGTTGCCAAAATTGGGCGATTCCTGCGTCCGATAGAACCCATTGCTGGACTTGACGAGTATGACTGGGAGAAGCTGTTTGCCAAAAACTCCGACCATTTGCTCCGTTTCCTGTATGGTCTACCAGTGGAGGTGCAGGTAGGTCTGGCGGTCAAGGTGCTGAAGCGCTATCTGCCCACGTTTGAGTTCCATCACCCCGACGACCCTCGTGCAAGGAAGGTGGTGGAAGCGGCAGAAGTGTGGCTCAAAGACCGCTGCGAAGGCAACGCCAGACTGCAGGAGTGTCGTTTGGGTAAGTACTGGGAGCCGGAACTCTACTGGCATTTCTTGAACGCGGTGAGCCTTTTGAAGCACATGCTGTTGCACTGGGCTGAGGACATGTTCCGCTCGGCGGCAGCGACGGCAGATATCGCGTCTAATTGCATCTGGCAGCGGATGCATGACATTTGGCGGGCGGACAATCCGCGCGACTACGAGGCAGAGCAGGTGATGCGGGCTCTTGACGAGAAGCTGATGGTGTATGAAGACCAGTTATCGGAGGAAGAGAAGCAGCAGATGGAAGCAGAGATAGACCAGTTGGTGGCGCAACGGGAGAGTTCTCAGTCGGGCAACGTGGTGGTGCGAGCGGTCGCGTATCGTGAGTGGTGGCTGCTGCAGCAGTGGATGCAGGAGATTGCCGATATATACCCGACAGGGATGCAGCTGAGCCGAAGGGAAATGTGGATGTGGTGGGGGTATTCTTGGGATGACTCGGTTGACCGCGAGCGACTTGGATAGTGGTTCCATCAATCTTCATCCCGGGTTAGTAGCGCCACCACCGCCTATTGGTGATGTCTGGCGACAGTGTGTGTTCGCCACCAACCCGACACCATACGGCTACAAGGGGCAGTGGGGATACTACACCGACGGCGAGACAGGACTGCTATTGTTGACACACCGTTACCTTGACCCTGCCACAGGCAGGTTTTTGACCCGAGACCCGGTGGGGTTTGACGGGGGAATCAATCTGTGTGCGTATGTGAGGAACGGGGTGATGAATAAGATAGACCCATCTGGTCTGTGTACTAAAATCGGGAAGCAGTGTTATGGCTGGGATTGCCACGGCGACCCTGATTGTCCGCCGGCCAAACGTCCGAAGCCGAAGCCCAAGCCCGTTCCCGGATTGCCAATGCCAAAGCCTCCGCCCGGCTGGTGTCTGCCTAGTTTTGGACCAGGCTGTCCGCCCGGACAGACTTGTATATCTCGTTATCCATGCCCACCAGGTACGACGTATGCATGGTATTGCGGTGGCTGGTGCATTGGTTCTGAGGCGGGGTGCTTGTTAAAATGTACCTAGCCGGGTCTGGGTGAGTTTGGTGAAGAACTTTGCCAACAGTGCTGTGAGGATGGGGGAGAAGCGCAGGGATGGTCACGGAGCAAAATCAATCACTGCATGGTCGATTGTATACACTACTCAAATGCGCCTGATACTTGGGAGCAACTTCCGGAAATTCCTGTGCCTTACTGAATAATCGGAGGGATGCTGGCATGCGAAAGCTGACCATAACGCTAGTAGCTGCGGTGTTCATGCTGTTGGCTTCTGCGGTTGATGCACAGGACATCTTCCAATTGGTGAGCAGAGGAGACGTGTTGGCAGTAAACAGGCTGCTTGCGCGGAACCCGCAGCTCGTTCGCGCCCGCGAAAACAAGAGGGGTCTTACCCCACTCCATGTGGCAGCAGCATATGGTCATCTGCCGGTAGTACAGACACTGCTGAAACACGGTGCCGAGGTCAACGCGAAAGACCACATGGGTTCTACGCCTTTGTTCTACGCGGTGGGGCGCGACCAGATTGCCGTTGCTCGTGAATTACTGTCGCACGGGGCAGATGTGAACATTGCGGTTGAGCATCGGGTTGCCGGGGTTTCGGCCGGGAAGGTGATTACCCCTCTGGTATTAGCTGTTCGGCGTGCCAACCCACAGATGGTACGACTACTCATTCAACACGGTGCTCGCGTTCGCGGGTCGGGAAGCCTGGCGTTCTTCGCCGCGGTGAACTCCGGCAAGGTGGAGCTGGTGCAGATGCTGTTAAAAGCGGGAGCAGACCCGCTGGGTCGCGAGAAAACGTGGGGTGCTACGCCCTTGCATACAGCCGCTGGCAACGGACACTTCAATGTGATGGATGTGCTGCGACCTTACTATCGGTCGGTAGACATCAGCGACGATTTTGGTCGCACCCCGTTGCATTACGCCGCGATGGCAGGGAAGTTGCAGGCGATGGAGTGGCTTCTTCAACGGGGTGGCAGCGTCAACGCAAAGGACCGTACTGGGATGACACCACTCATGCACGCGGCGGGTATGGGGCATGCCTCTGCCGTGGAGATGCTACTACAGCGGGGAGCCGATATTCGGGTAAAGGACAGGACACGCCGCACTGCACTCCATCTTGCTTGCCGTTTATCCGGAGATAAAGGGGTTGCTGTGGTTCAGGTATTGGTGCGCTACGGGGTCGATCGCAATGAGCGTGACAACTTCGGCATGTCGCCGCTAAAGGTAGCGCTTGACCGCGGAAACAAGAAGTGCGCTGAGGTGCTTCGGCAACATGGTGTTCGTGAGTGACCATTTGCACCGGCTACCAGTTTGACCCGCAGGGCAACGCCACGCACCTGATGGACGACGACGGTTTGGTGCTAGCGCACCTTGCCTACGATGCGTGGGGTCAGCGCATGTCT
>Ga0209227_1000912_pt1 | contig 24375 bp, 18 predicted proteins | sample YNPBryantNP2012_FD_185815 | JGI IMG/M metagenome (GOLD analysis project Ga0209227, IMG submission 185815) | Anoxygenic and chlorotrophic microbial mat microbial communities from Yellowstone National Park, USA - YNP Bryant NP 2012 (SPAdes)... ...
TGATGGGGCTGCCGTTGGCAACAAGGTTATCGTAGATGCCTGCGGGAGGCAGGTAACTGCCGTTGGGCTGACGGATAAAGGTGTAGCACTTGTCATCGCCCCAGTGCACGGTAACGTTTCCCGTCTGACTATCCACCAGCAGGTAGAGCAAATACGTGTGTGACCACTTCTGTCCCAGTTCGCGGTTGATGGTGGCTTTGCTGTTGTGGTAGAGGGTGAACTGCACAGGCATTCCGCCTCTAGCTTCCCAGCCGACAAGGGGCACGGTGGTGAGTTTATTCCCGTGCAGGGTGTTGGTGTCGGCGACCTGTGCCTGCCATCGGTAGGGGTTGCCGGTGTTGGTTTCGTTGGGCAGGGGTTCGTCATCGCCGATTCCGATGCCCGAGTTGGTGCCGCCGCCTCCGGACGGAGGCAGAAGTGCGGCGGAAAGGAAGGTCTGGTTCCACAGGTGGTGGAGCGTGGTAGCGTAAGCGGTGGTGGTGTTGGCGAGGAACAGTGCCAGCGAGGCAGCTGCTGCGAGGATGCTGCTAAGCGTGGTTACCCCCCCCCGCATTTGTAAGCAAGAATACAAAAGAAAGAGCCAATGCGAAGGGTTTGGTCACAAAGCGTTTGCGAACACGGTTCATGACGTTGTTCCTCCTTAGTGTGACGTCGTGTTTTGCGGGTATTATACACCGCAAGTGCGCACTGATGCAATATGGTTAAGCGATAAACTCTTTGAAAATTTCATGGTTTTTTACGAGGGTTGCTGCATTGCGATGCACCTGTTACACCATCTCCAGCGGCACCGCCGTCACCCCCGGCGCAAGCGGAAGCACGTGTGTGCCCAGATGCACCAGCCAGCCTCTGTCCGCACGGTTCGGGTAATCGCGCAGGAAAGCCTGTAACCCCGATGCCATCCCCGGGCGAGGGGTAGCAGTTGCCTTCACCTCTATCGGAACGAGCTTGCCGTTCTGCTCTAGCAGCAGGTCCACCTCTTCGCCACCGGCAGTGCGCCAGAAGAACACGCGAGGCTCTTGTCCGCGCTGCCGGTGGCGTTTTACTACCTCCGAGACTAACGCCGTCTCCACAATGGCTCCTGCCATCGGACTGGAGGCGGCATGCTCTACCGTGCGCAGTCCCACCAGATAGCACAACAAACCCGTATCTGTGAAATACACTTTGGGTGTCTTCACCAGCCGTTTGCCGATGTTCTCGTGGTATGGCGGCAGGACAATGACCTGATGTGTGGCTTCCAGCACCGACAGCCAGGCTTTCGCGGTATTGACAGCGACACCGAGTTCGCGGGAAACATCCGACAGGTTTAGCAACTGTCCACTTCGCGCCGCCAGTATTCGCAGGAAAGCCTGATAGGTGATCAAGTCTCCCACCTGCCGTATGGCGCGCACGTCCCGTTCCAGATAGGTTTGCACGTAACTGGCGTACCACAGGGTGAAATCACGTTGCTCATCCAGAGCGATCTCAGGGTAGCTTCCGCGCAGGAACCACTGCCACCACTGTGCGATGGAAAATGCAGCTGGCTGAGCGGACGGCTCCCTTTCCCGAATGAATTCAGTTTGCGGCTGGCCCCTTCTTTCGGCGAAAGAGAAAGGCATCAGTTGCAGTACGGCACACCGCCCTGCCAGCGTCTCAGAAACGCGCTGCATCATGAGCAGGTTTTGCGAGCCGCTCAGGATGTATTGTCCCTTCCGCTCGCGATGCGAGTCAATATCCTCCTTGATATAGGGCAAGAGCTCAGGAGCGTTCTGCACTTCATCTAAGATGACCGGAGGCGCATACAGCTGCAGAAAACCGCGCGGGTCGGCTCGAACGGCAGCCAGTACATCCGGGGTTTCGAGGGAAAGGTACCGGTAGCGGTCGCCGAACAGATGCTTCAGCAGGGTCGTTTTGCCAGCTTGCCGTGCCCCTGTGAGTACGACCGCCGGAAACTCGCGCGCTGCCCGCTGCAGAACCGGCTCGAGACCTCTCGGCAGATACTCCATACACACTCCTTAGTGCAATTTTGCATTATGATTGCAAAATTGCACAGATTTGTCAAGGCTACCGGAGGCACGGCTCTTTCGGCGCCAACACCCTCCCCGTCCGCAGATCGCCCGGCACGGTACTGCGGAAAAGAGGGGTTGCCACCGTCTCACAAATATCCGCCCGAATAGCCCACGTTGAACTGCAGGGTGGTTTCCTGCGCGTCGTCCAGGCGGATGTTCGCCTCCACATTACGGTGCATCAGGTTCTCGGTAATCACCGTGCGGTCGGTGTTGACCAGCTCGATGCCCACGCGGTTCTCCTGAAACTCGTTCTTACGGATGGTGTGGTCATGCGGGTGTGGTGCGGTTGGTTCACCCTCTTTGACCTCCAGCGGACGGATGCCGTGGTCTTGGTTCGCCGCGATACGCACCCCTTTGCCACAGCGCGTGAAGATGTTCTCCTCGATGAGCCACTCGCGACTGGTGTCGTTCTCCGGGGCGGAGCGGGCAAACTCGGGCACATACTTGCTCCAGAGCAGGATACCATGTCCGCACGCCTGAAACGTGTTTCGCCGCACGGTGAAGCCGACGCCGTTCTCCACAGCGATGCCCGCCTGCCGGTTGTGCAACATGCGGTTGCCCTCTATTACGAACTCGCGCGAAAAGCCCAGCCAGAAGCCATAGTTGCAGTAGTTGGCGAAGTTGTTGCGGTACACGTTGCCCCGGCTGAAGGTGGCTTCAAAGGCGATATTGGGGCTGTAGGAGCCGTCGTTCTCCTCGAAGAGGTTCTCATCGCAGCCGACTGGCTCCATTTGCGGGGTCATCCCCGCCAGGAAAAAGCCGTCGCCCCCCAGACGGGCACAGTTGCGCCGGAAGATGTTTCGGCAGGATTTGTACACGATCAGGAAGCCGGTCGCATCCGCGCCCATGTGCCCGTAGCGCTCACCGCGCGGTTCGTAGCGGCAGCAGAAATCCGCGTAGTTGTGTTCATACAGGCTGTCACTGGTGTCGTACAGGTGAAACCCGAAGCCGCTGCAGTAGTTGGCGACGTTGCCCCGCACGGTCAGCCGGCGGCAATGGTAAGCCAGCAAGCCGTTCATCTGGTGCTGCAGGTCGTTATCGGCAATCAGGCTCTCCTCCACCCGGCACAGCAGGATACCCCCGCCATACGCCTTGTCCACAGGCAGCCAGATGTCGAGAAAGATGGTGTTCGGTTCCACTTCGGCAGTGGAAGTAACCTGACAGCCGGTGATGGTCAGCGACTTGCAGTCGGTAGCGCGGATGCCGTGATAGTACTCGCGCAGGCGCAACCCCTTGATGGTTACCCCTTGTCGTCCTTTCACGCACACCCCTACTCCGGTGCGGTTGTTGCCGACCAGAATCGCTCCGTTGCCGTCCAGAGTCACTCCATCGGCAGCGATACTGACACCGTTCGGCAGGTAATACACACCCGGCTCGAGCACGGTATCCTGAGTAATGACCATCCCATCGGTGGGAACAACCATGTTTCTCCTCCTCAGCCAATGATTAACCTAGCGGCAGCGACTGCCGCCAGTATCAGCACGACCTCGTCGAACAGCTTCTGCGGAATGCGGGGCAGCAACCACCTGCCCACATAAACCCCCGCCACAATCACCGGTATCGCCGTCACGTTGAACAGCAGGCTCCGCACGGTGATGATGGGCTTCTCAGGGTTTATCAGGCTCAGCACGACGAATACCGGCAATTTGGACAGGTTCACCGCGAAGTAATACCATGCCGAAGTGCCCATGAACTGCTCTTTGGGCAGCCGCAGGCTCGTTAAATAGATGCCCATGATGGGACCTGCGGCATTGGAGACTGTGGTCGCGAATCCCGCCGCAGTGCCGGTGGAAGCGATGCCCACAGGAGAATGGGGCGACAGACGCTCTCCCCACCGCTGGCGCAGCAGGTGTATCGCCAGCATCACCAGCACCAGCGAACCGATGATTGGCTCCAGCACGTCCCTGCTGGTGTGCATTTCCCCCAAACGCCACAGCACAACTGCCCCGATCGCCATGCCGACCAGCACCCAGGGGATAAGCTCGACGAGGCGTTTCCACTGTGTATGTTGACGGTACCACCGTACCGCGAAGATGTCGCCCACGATGAGCATGGGAAGCATGGTTCCGACGGATGCCCGCCCGCCGAAAGCCGTTGCCAGCAGAGGCACCACCAGAATGCCGATGCCGGGCACACCCGTTTTGGAAACGCCGATCAGGAACGCAGCGAGGAACCCCAGCAGGAACCGCCATTCGCTAAAGGCGAACACCTTACCGCGACACTCCACCGCGCACCAGTAGACTACCCTCTACCTGCTCACCGCGCGAGTTGACCAGTCCAATGCCCAGCGCGCGGGTGGCTTCCAGAGCGGGGTCATCAAACCGCATGGCGAAGATGTACGGCATATATGGGGCAGCATAACCCGCGTCCGATAGCCTGCGTTGGTAGCTCTTGGACTGCACCCGTTGCGCCCAGCGGTACACGTCCCTCACGCCCAGACGATGCTTGACCTCTACCACCACGGTGACATCTTGACCTTCAGGTGTGGTCGCCAGAACGATCACATCCACCTCGCCATCGATGATGGCGGATTGGCGCGTGCGGCGGATGGCGTAGCCCCGCTTCTTTAACACCCAGGCGACCATATCTTCCGCTTCATCTTCGACCGTCATGCCGATGGTGTTGGACAGATTGCGCACCTCGCGTTGCAAACGTTCCACTGCAACTTCCAGACGTTGTTGTCCACGCTCGAGCCGTGTGAGACGCTGGTCAGTTTCGCTGCGAAAGGCGACGAACTCTTCATAGGCGCGTCGCTGAAACTCCGCCAGCTCGTCCAGCCGTTGTTCGGTACGGCGTTGCGCTTCGGCTAACTCATTCAGTCGCTGGTCGGTTTGCCGCTGCGCCTCGACCAGCTCCCTAACGGTTTGGGCGGTTTGCCGCTGCGCCTCCGCCAACTCCTCCACCCGTTGCTCCGTGCGACGCTGCGCCTCCGCCAACTCCTCCACCCGCTGCTCCGTGCGACGCTGTGCTTCGGCTAAAGCACGAACCTCTGCTGCCAGTTCCGCGAAACGCCGGTTTGTCTCCGCGCGGTACGAGGCAAACTGCTCTTCACTGCGACGCTGTGCCTCTGCCAATGCACGAACCTCTGCCGATAGGACGGCAATCTCGGCTTCGGTACGTTGATGCGCTTCGGCAAGACCTCTGAACTGCCCGGGTAGAGACAAAAACTCCTCACCGAGGAGCGCGCCAAGCAGCTCAGCCCGCCACTCTGGACGCTGGCGAAGTATCTCCAGTAAATCTCGGATATCCTCTACTGTGAATGCCATTTGCTCCACCTCATCCATTATACCGTATCACCAGTGCCCATCTCCACGAAAGCCTTCACCACGCCGTGCTGATAATGGAACGCGGTCTCAACCGCCTGCTGACACTGTTCCTTTGGGAAAGAGTGCGTAGCCAGCCGGTCAAGGGGTACTCTGCCCTGCACGACCAACCGCATCGCCCGCTGCAGTGTCAACCGCGAACGGCGCACCATCAGGATACTCAAACCCTTCCGCCGTGCGGCGGAGCCTTCCAGCCGAACGTGTCCTGCTGGATTGGTCCCGATCATCATACATTTTGCGCCGGGGGCGGCTACCTGCGCCGTTTGCCACTGCGTGTCATCTACTCCCGCACACTCGAAGACGTAGTCAAAGCCTCTGCCGCCGGTGAAACGTCGCGCCTCCGTCACCACGTCTGCCTTTGCGGCGTTGACCGCTTCGTCCGCTCCCAGCTCGCGCGCCAGTTTCAGCCGGTAATCGAGCAGGTCCGTGCAGAATATCGGATGGATACCCATCTGCTTCAACACCATCAGCACACACAGCCCCAGCGTGCCACAGCCCAGTATCGCCGCCGAGGCACCTGTGCGCAACTTGCCGAGGTCCACCGCATGGAGCGCAATCGCCAGTGGTTCCAACAGCACTCCCTCCGCGTTACTCAGGCTGTCTGGCAGCGGCTCCAGCAGGTGCGCTGGATGGGCGATGCGTTCCTGCATGGCGCCTGCCTTTGGAGGCAAGCCGAGAAACAAGTGGTTCGGACACAGGTTCAGGTCACCACGCAGGCAGAACTCGCAGCGCAGACAGGGTATCGCCGGCTCTATCGCCACACGCCTGCCCACCAGATGAGCATGTTCAGAAGCGGCAACCTCCTCCACCACGCCCATCGCCTCGTGCCCCAGCACGAAAGGTAGTGACGCCCGCGCTTCGCCAATCGCCCCGTCGCGAAACAGGTGCAGGTCGGAACCACAGATACCCACCTGCAGCACACGCACCAGCGCGTCGCCTGCCTGCAACGACGGCTCGGGCATGGAGAGACATTCCACCTTTCGGATACTGGTCAAACAAACCGCTTGCATGGTTTGCCCCTTCCTACTGTGCCAGTTCTTGGAGAATACGCGCGTAGATGAGCGTGATTTTCTGCAGTGTGCTCACCGCGATACGCTCGTCGGGCTCATGCGCCGCACCATCGCCCTCAAATCCCGTGCCGATGGCTACGATGTTCTGCGTGGCACGAGCGTAGGTACCGCCTCCCATCGTTTGAGGTGGCTTGTCATCGCCGGTTTCCTCGCGGTAAATGCGCAGGATGGTCTGCAGAAAGGGAGTATCCAACGGCACATACAGCGGCGCAATCCCGAAATGGTTCGTCAGGGCGAACCCCTGTGGCTCTATCACGGCTTTCAGCCTCTCCAACAGCGCGTCGAGCGTCCAGGTGACCGGGTAGCGCACGTTGATGGTGCACTGCACCCGTGCGCCGTTGTAATCGAAGACGCCGAGATTGGCGGTCAGCGCACCGGAGACCTCGTCGCTGTGCGCGATGCCGATAGCGGCGCCGTCGGTACTCTGTGCCCACTCACGAAGGGTGCTCAGCCAGTGACGGTTTTCAGGTAACCCCAGCAGCTCCAGCGCGCTGAGCAGTTTCGTCACGGCGTTCACGCCCTCGTTGGGAGAGCTGCCGTGCGCCGATTTGCCCCGTGCCACCACCAGCACCCCCCTGTCCTCCGAGGTGGTCACGATGTCATCGATGCCTGACAGCGCGCTCTGGATGGCGTCGATCTGCTCGCCTTTCGCCTCCAGAAAGGCTTCCGCCCGGTCGGGAACCATATTCGGTCGCTCGCCGCCGCGCGCCCAGACGATGCGTGGCAGCTGTTCTGCGGGAGACGCGCTCTTTTCTATCTGCAGATTCACAATGCCCTTTTCGGCGTAGATGAGCGACCAGCCGCCGTCCGGCGTAAAGCCACAGCATGGTCGCTCCGGTTCATGCTGGAAATAGTACCTCATACATTCCCAGCCGCTTTCCTCATCTCCGCCCACAATCAGGCGGATTCGCCGGCGCATCGGCAAGCCCAACTCCCGGATGGCTCGCGCCGCGTAAAGCACGGCGATGGTGGGACCCTTGTCGTCCTGTGCTCCGCGTGCGTAGATGTATCCATCGCGCACCACGCCCTCAAAAGGTGGAACACTCCAGCCGTTGCCCGGCGGCACTACGTCCACGTGGCTGAGTGTGCCGACAATCTCGTCCCCCTCGCCGATTTCCAGATGCAGCGCGTATCCGTCGTAGTCCTTCACTCGGAATCCGTAGCGTTGGCCGAGCTCGAGCAGGGTATCGAATGCCGCACGAACGCCCAGCCCAAAAGGCGCCATCGGCAACGGCTCGCTCTTGACGCTTTCGCACTGCAACAGCGTGCGCAAATCGACGACCATCTCGTCGGTGTGTTCTTCTATCCAGCGTTGCAAAGCCTCACGTGCCATACTGTGCATCCCTCCTGTGCTTGCCATTTGGGCAGAGGCACGCCGTTTCCCTGCCGCGTCCGCTCAGTTTCCGCGCAACAGCCTGCCTACCGCCTCTATACGCCGAGTGTCTGGTTTTCCGTTCGCGCCCCGTGTCGGGCACAACCAGCCTCCCTCATCGTGCTCGTTCCAGGCATAGGCGATAAGCGTATTCGCCTCGCAGCGGTCGCGATGCGTGCGCACGAAGTCCAGAGCCTCCTTCAAAGCGAGCGCGCATTGCTCGGGGGTGAACGTTTCGTAGTGCTCAGGACCCGGCTGGTGCCAGGGAACCGGGGTATCCACGCGCGGTCGCGGGTCCCATCCCCATGACACCAGCGGTATTACCTGACCGACCTCTACCATCTGCTGCCACAGTTGGTGCATCTCTTTCAGCGCCAGTTCAAAGGGTGCGCCTTCCCGCGTGCCGCCGGGTAGTGCGTATGCAGAAACGGCATCTCCGCCAATCGCACGACGTATCCGCTCCGTCTCGTGCGGGATAAAATACATCACTGCAATGTAGGGATTGCCGGCTCCGGTGCGCACCGACACGGAGCGCAGAGAGTCCACTGCGCGCTGAAAGGCATCGATGCTTCCCCACTGCTGCAACACCCACCGGCTCTCATGCGCCAGCAGATAGACGAGCGGTCGGTTGTCCAGCACGCGCTGGTAGTGCGGTCGGGCAAAATAACCGACCAGCCGACGCACCATACGGTGATACTCATCCGGTCCGCCAAAACGCTCCCACTCTACGATGTTGCAAAAGCGCAAACCGTGTTTGGGCGGCATGTCCGCGAAACGGCGCAGGGGGAGACAAAGCGGATGGTCTTCCGGATACGTGACAAACGCCCAGTAGTCCAGTCCAGCCTGGCGTGCGTAGACAATCTCCTGTTCCAACACGCCGGGAAGGTCTCCACGGATGCGGACACCGCCGTCTTTGCTCACCTGCGCAAACCAGGGAAGCCGAAAGCGGTACTGCGGTGGGGAGAGAGTCTTTTCCACCGCCTTGCCCACGTCGCTCAACTCGCCGTGCCAGGCATCCCATCGAATGGCACCCACGAAAGCCCTGTGTTGCATGGCAGGCATACATCACCTCCTCAAAAGCCTCTATCTGTGCCCTACGAAAATTCTGTGAAATTTTACGCGAATCCTGAGCATAATCCTTGTTTTGGCACGAATTATGCATATATAGTAAGTGGCATAGTTGTTTCCACCTGTAGAATATGCCGCGATGCAACGGGGCACGGACTTGCTTGCTGACCCTCGGTGCCGGGGTAAGCTGCGGGCGAAGCCCCGAAGACAGGGAGGTAATTTCAATGAAGGTCAACCGTAACTGGCTTCTGCCTGTGGTTTGGTTGGCGAGTGTGCTGTTGCTCTTCGGCGTGTCACCGTCGTTGCTGGCACAGCAGGCGAGGAAGCCGAATCTGGACAGGGAAGCGTTCTCCTATCTCCTTCCGGGCAGCCCGCTAGACATGCTCCTCGCTGCGCCCGGAATACAACCCCCTCTTCAGTACGAGACCTCTGTGGCACATACCCGCCCCGAAAAAGCCAACCCCAACCGTCCCATCGGTCCGGAATACCTGCGGGAAGGGCTGGCGCTGGGCAATGAGGGCGTGGTGGACGCCGGTCGTTTCCCTATGCCTTTTGGCACCAAAGGCGAGAAGGTCGCACTGGCGTTCCTCAGCGGAGACTATATGCCCCCCGAGGGCGAGAAACTGCAGCCTGCACTGGCGAGACTGGCACAGCAGCGCGCTGCGCAGCTCTCCGCGCTTGGCTCCAGCGCAAAACCCGCCGTATACGCGCTTATCCTGCTCAACAACCGTCTGGATGAAGCGTTGCAGACGTGGCTGCAGGAGCGCGGGGTGGAGCTGCATGGGTTCTACCCGTACCGCGCCTACCAGGCGCGCATTCCGGTAGACGTGCTGAACACCGTAGCGGCGCACCCGCAGGTGCGCTGGATAGGTCAGCCTAATGCGGTGCAGAAACTGGACCCTGAACTGGTGTACTTTATGGGCGACCAGAGCGGCGAAACCATCTGGCTCTACGTGAACCTGTTCGCCCCCGATGAAGCAGCACGTGATGCCATCTCCAGCATGGTGATGCAAACGGGCGTGTGGGATCCATCCCTAGGTGTGCTTGCCGTCGTTGCGGACGCTGCCACCATCAACCGCCTGCTGGATATGGATGCAGTGCTGTTCGTGGAGCCGATACGTCCGTCACACGTCATGCACACCGAGTCGCAGGCATCCATTGATGCCGACCTGCTGTGGTATTACCAGCACGACGGACGTCCCGAGGGCGGAAGGCCCATCAAGGTGGGTGTGATGGACACCGGCGTGCGCATCTCGCACTGGGATTTTGCCAATATCTCTGCGGGCACTGCCGGGTACAACCGCACCGATGAAACCTCTTGGTGGGATGACCGGCACGGTCACGGCACGCATGTGTCCGGCACCTTCATGGGCGAGGGGCAGGCACAGTTCCGCTACCGGGGCACGGCATCCGGATTGCGTGATACCAACGTGGACGGCTGGGACTTTCTGTTCAGCAAGGTGTTCCGCTCGGACGGGCATTCCCAGGGCGACTCCGTCTATGAGGGCTTGCTGGACATGCAGGGCAGAGAGACCCGCTACAGACGGCAGGTGTTCAACTTCAGCGGCGGCGCAGACGGAAGCTATCTGGTGGGCACGGACACGAATTCCCGCAAGGTGGATGAGCTGTTCCGGCAGGGCATCGTGCCGGTGATAGCTGCTGGCAACGCGGGTCCCAATGAGGGCACCGTCGCCTCGCCAGGTGTGGCGAAGGGCGCGTTCACCGTAGGTTCCATCTACGACGATGGTGTGGGCACCTTAGACCAGATGCGCTCCACTTCCTCACGCGGACCCACCGGAGATGGTCGTGTAAAACCGGACGTGGTCGCTCCGGGCATCTGGATAGACTCGTGCGGTAAGGACAGTGACACCGACTACGCCTACGGCTGGAGCGGCACCTCCATGGCAGCGCCCCACGTCGCGGGACTGGTAGCGGGCTTCATCGGGCATTACAACACCCCCGCGTGGGCAACCAAGTCCACCATCGTCGCCAACGCTATCGACCTGGGGCACGCCTCCACGGCTCAGGGACGAGGCAAGGTAGATGGCATGCTGTCGCATTACAACGTAGACGGTTGGTGGTCTATCTGGTGGGACAGCAATGGAGGCACGGGAAGCCTGAAAACCATAGACTTCAACCTGTCCCAAAACGCCGCCCTGCTGCGCATCGTGCTGGTCTATCCCGATGCGCCTGCCCCGTCTGGTGGTAGTGTTGCACTCAAGAACGATTTAGACCTCTACCTGGACAAAGAGCCTTTCACCAGTGGAGCCAGCGGCGAGTGGTGGTCCGTCTCTTCCAGAGACAACATAGAGGTCATCAATGTCGCGAACGCCACCGCGGGGAACTATCGCATCAAGGTACACACCTATGACCAGAACGAAGGTTCCACACAGGCGTGGGCAGTGACGGCGCGCGCCTTTTACGGCGATGTTACCCCAAACGTCACCATCACATTCACCGCACCAGTGGCGGTCAAACCGAATGTGAACTTCGACGTGACTGGCTCGGCGCGAGCAGACTCGTTTGTCGCCTCGGGCGTGCTGGGAGACATCGACCTGCTGAGCACGGGGCTGACGCTCAATGGGCTGACTTACGTGCGCTATGCTCCGGACGGTGCGGAGGAAAGCGTGTATTTTGCGGGCAGGGAGAACATGAATCAGGGCAACATCCCTGCAGGCTACTGGCGACGTCTGGTGTGGAGCCTGAAGGGAACCACCGAGGGGTCGAAGAGCATCCGTTACGACATCGAGTCCATCAACGGCGGTACCGCCTCCGTCACCCGCACGGTGATTGTGGACGGTACCAACCCCACCAACTGGCAGGGCTTTCTACCAGACTGGACGAACGACCCGACGCCAAACTGCTCCATTCAGGTTCAGGACACCCTGTCGGGCCTGAACACCAGCGAACTGTACTACTGGTACTGGACTGCTGCCACAGGTACGAAGGGTCCCTTTGCCTGCAACACCAGTGCGGCGAACGGCTCCACCGCGCTCGAGCGTATCATCGCAACGAGTGTGCCGTTTAACCAGGAAGGTGGAACGGGGCAAAACCAGGTCTACTTCCGCGTCTACGACCGCGCGGGCAATTCCGCCGATAGCGGCTGGAAAACGGTGAAGATAGACCTCACCGCTCCGCAGGACTGGAAGAACTTCACCGTGACCAGCGTGGGCGGCACAGGACTGACGCCAACCTGCACCGTGCAGGTACGCGACGTGCTGTCGGGGCTAAGCGCGTCCGTTGGGGGTTGGTATCGCTACTCGACGGATGGCGGAAGCACGTGGAGCAGCTGGCGACTGGGAACCATAACTGGCTCGGACGGAACCACTGCCTACCAGACCATTACCGCCAGTGATGTATCCTTTGACCAGCAGAGCGCAACGCTGAACAGAATCCAGTTCGCGGTTCGCGACGTGGCGGGTACCTGGAGCTACAGTCCTGAGTATACCGTAGCAACCAAATACACCACGTATCTCGACCTGCAGAACGCCTCCGGCACAATCGGGCAAACGGTAACCCTGCAGGCGACCCTGCGTCGCGTCTCGGACAACGCCGTGCTGCCCGGCAAGACGGTGAGCTTCAGCGTGCAAGGCGCATCGGCTGGCTCCGCGACTACGAACGACTCCGGCGTTGCCAAACGGTCGTGGACGGTGACCGCCGGCGTGCTGGGAGACGTGTCCATGAGCGCATCGTTTGTCGGGGACAGCGCGTACCATCCCAGCTCCGACACAGCCACCTTCCGCCGCTACGCCGACACCGTCGTTTCCGTCTCGAACGTCTCCGGCAGGCGTGGCGAAACCGTTACCCTGACAGCGAAACTGACGCGCAAGCACGATGGTGCGTTGATCATTAACCGCATGCTTCGCTTCAAGGTGGACGGTGTCGTCGTTGGCAGTGCGCTGACCAATATCGGCGGCGTTGCCAGCGTGGCTTACACCATCCCCAACGATGCCTCCATCGGGGCGCACCAGATTCTGGTAGAGTTCGCCGGAGACGACCCGCTGAATCCCAGCAAGGGCACCGGCACACTCAACGTTGCTCCAAACATTCACGTGGTTAGTGGGCGTGTGGACTTGCAGGATTACAGCGCGGACCCGACCGATACGTCCGTCACCATCGAAATCCGCAACCCGGGCAGCACCACACCACTGGAGACGCATATCGTGCTGCTTGACGGCAACCTGTACGCCTTCGGCACCACGCTGGAGGGAACATACGACCTCGCCGCCAAGGCGTCGCACTGGCTGCGACACACTCGCTCCAGCATCGCCATCCGGGGCGATGTGACGGTGAACTTCAGCCTGATTAACGGTGACGTGGACGGCGATAACGAGGTGACGCTGTTCGACTTCGGTGAGCTGGTAGCCGCCTTCGGTTCCTTGCCGGGCGACAGCAACTGGAACACCAATGCCGATTTGGACGGAGATGAGGAAGTCACTCTCTTTGACTTCGGCATCCTCGTGCGCAACTTCGGCTTGATCGGCGACGATTAAACAAACAAAGGGGTGCTCCATACCGAGCACCCCTTGACAAACACCCTTCCCCCAAGATAACATGCTAATAGAAGTACGGTACGACCGTTGACCAGAAAGGGAGGTCTCCCGATGCGAAGTTCCAGAAAGGGGTTTGAGCTCGACCCCATTACCCTGGGCACCATCGCGCTGGGCATCGTGCTGGTGGTGGTGTTCATCGTGATCGGCAACAACCGGATGCCTCAACCGGTATCGCCTTCTTACGCCAGTACCTCTACCGGTGCGGGCGGAACAGGCGGCGCACCATCGTTTGGCGGGGCGCCCTACGGGGCTGGTCCCGGTGGCGGAATGCCCTACGGTGCGCCAACCAGTCCCTACGGAGGGTATGGCGCTCCGCCCGGAATGCCGCCCGGTATCCCTCCAGGTGTCGGTGCTCCCACATCCGGAGCATCTCGCCCGCCCGGCCCGATGATGAGCGGTCCCTCGGCAGCACCATCTGGTGGAGGTGAACCCTCAGGCAGGCTCGGAGGGTTGGCAGGCAGAAGAGGCGGCATGGGTCTGGAGGAAGATTAAGCTGCCCTTCCTCGCCAAGCGGCTGCTCAGTCGGCAGCCGCTTTTTCATTGTGCGGGTTTACGGTGGAACCTGTTTATCCTCGCTAGCCGTATAAGAAAACAAACCATACGGAGTGAGAGGAGGAGATTTCATGCATCGCTGGCAGAAGACTCTGGCAGGCGCGTTGGTGCTGACAGGCGTGGTCGTTGGCGCGCTGTGGTTTACCGGCAACCTGTTTGCAGACCCGTTGCCTCAGGGACGCGCTGCACCCGACTTTACGTTACAGGATCAGGACGGTAAACGGCATCGGCTTTCCGCGTATCGAGGCAAGACTGTCGTGCTGGCGTTCTATCCGGCAGATATGACGCCCGGCTGCACGCTGGAGATGCGCTCCCTGAACGCATCTTTGCCTCAGTTCAAAGAGATGGGCGTGCAGGTTTTCGGTATCAGCGTGCAGGACGTGAAGTCCAAGCGGGAGTTCTGCGACAAGGAAGGTCTGCAGTTCCCGCTGCTGGCGGACGTCGGCGGGAAGGTGGCAAGGCAATACGGCGTTCTCGCCCCTGCAGGGATTGCCCAGCGCGTGACGTTCATCATCGCCCCCAACGGACAAATCGCCAGCGTCATCACCAATGTGAACGTCGCTGCACACGGCGAGCAGGTGTTGGGGATGCTGAAGGAGCAACCTACCGCGCAAGCCGCCGTCAGCTGGAAGGCGCAGCTGGGACAACCGGTGCCTGACTTCCAGCTTCCCCGAGCGGAGAACGGCAAGATGGAATCGGTATACGGCGACCGCAAGCAGAAGGCAACGGTGGTCATGTTCATCGCCACGCGATGCCCCGTCTCCAACGCCTACAATGAGCGCATGCGTACGATAGCGCAGGAGTACATGGCAAAGGGCGTGCGATTCGTCGGTATCAACTCCAACGTCATCGAGCCGACCCCGGAAGTGGCGGAACATGCAAAGCAAAACGGCTTTCCATTCCCCGTGTTGAAGGACGAGGGCAATAAGATTGCCGACCGCTTCAACGCCCAGTTCACCCCCGAAATCTTTGTCATGGACGCGAAGGGCGTTCTGCGCTATCATGGGCGGATTGACGACAGCCAGAACCCGGCAAACATCACCTCGCATGACCTGCGAGATGCGCTGGATGCGCTGCTGGCAGGAAAGAATCCTCCTCGTGCCGAAACCAAAGCCTTCGGATGCACGATTAAGAGAGTGAGGTAAGAAAGGGTGTTCACACGTCGGATTGGCTCGGTTGCCGTGCTGCTGAGCATCGCGTTGCTGGCACAGGCAGCGGCAAAAGTGCCGCAGGTGGACGGCGACGGGTTCAAAAAGGAGCTGGCGAAACGCAAAGGCAAGGTGGTTGTTGTCAACCTGTGGGCAACGTGGTGCCCTCCCTGCCGCGCCGAGTTCCCTGCGCTGGTTAAGCTGTATAACACCTATCGCAACCGCGGCGTGGATGTGCTCGTTATCTCGGTGGATGACGTGGCGGATGAGGCAAAGGTGGCACAGTTTCTGCAGCAGCAGAAAGCCAAAATGCCCGCGTTCATCAAGAAGCCGGGCGATTCCGAGAGTTTTATCAACGCGGTAGACCGCGATTGGCCAGGGGCAATCCCTTACACGATAGTGTACGACCGAAACGGCAAACCGTTTGCCAAAATGCTGGGCGATCACACCTTCGCCCAATTTGAAGCTACGGTGAAAAAGGCTCTTGCCAAACGCAGATGACCCCCATGTCCGAAAACCCCTTGCTGGAGGCGTCGTTCCTGCAACGCCTCCAGCGTTTGCAACTGCTGGTCCGGCGACCCCTGCCGGGTCAGTGGAAGGGTGAACATCGTTCGCCCAAGCGTGGCTACAGCGTGGAGTTTGCCGACTTCCGCGAATATTCGCCCGGAGACGACCTGCGCTATGTGGACTGGAAAGCCTACGGCAGGTTAGACCGCCTTTATCTGAAGCAGTACGTGGAGGAGGAGGATATCTATGTCTTACTGCTGGTGGACTGCAGTCGCTCCATGCAGTTCGGACAGCCCACCAAACTGCTCTTCGCCCTGCAGGTGGCTGCAGCCCTTGGGTACATCGCGCTGTGTCGTTTCCACCGCGTGGGCGCGGTGCTGATGGCGGACGGCAACGTGTTCTGGATGCGCCCTGCGCGCGGCAGGCAGTCTCTGATTCCTCTGCTGCGCTTTCTGGGCAACCCACCTGATGCGCGAAGCACTGCACTTGCTGAAGCAGCGCGGCAGGTGGTCAACGGCTGGAAACACCGTGGGGCGGTATACCTGCTGACCGACCTGATGGACGAACACTGGCAGGATGCCCTGCGCCAACTCCTTTCTCGTCGTCATGAACTTACCCTTATCCATACCCTCACTCCACAGGAACTACATCCCGACCTGATGGGTGACCTGTTGCTGGTGGACAGCGAAACGGGCGAGACGCGCGAGGTTAGCCTTTCCGTTCACGCCCTGAACCTGTACCAGCGTGCCCTGCAACAGCTCTGCAACGACGCCTCCGCCCTGTGCGGACACTTCGGCGGCAACTACCTGCTGGCGGATACTTCGCAATCGCTGGAACAGTTCGTGCTGCGTGAGATGCGATCGAGGGGGGTGCTGGCATGAGATTCCTCGCCGTGTGGAACCTGCTGTGGTTCCTGCCCATCGGCGGCGCGATTATCGCCCTCTACATCCTGCGCCTGCGCCGCCGGCGCGTGGAGGTGCCTGCTGTCCTCCTCTGGAAGCAGGTAATGCAGGACTTCCAGGCAAACGTGCCCTGGCAGCGGCTACGCAAGCACTGGCTGCTGCTGGTGCAGCTGCTGGCTGCGCTGTTACTGGTGCTGGGAGTGGCACAGCCTTACACGCGCGCATGGGTCTACTCCGGCGAGGCACATGTGCTGGTACTGGACGGCAGCGCAAGCATGATGGCAACCGATGTCGCGCCAAATCGTTTCGAGCGGTCAAAGGCTCTGGTGCAAGAGTACATCCAGAAAATGCCGCAGGGAGACCAGGCAGCCATCGTGCTGGCAGGCGCACGTCCTCGCGTGCTTTGCGGACTGACGTATAACCGCTCTGAGTTGCTGCGTGCCCTGAAAAACGCTCAGCCTGTGGAGACCGGCGTGAACATGGCAGAAGCAGTGGCGCTTGCCTCGGCAATCCTCGCGCCCTTCGCTGCCCCAACGATCGAGGTGTTCACCGACGGAGGCTTCCCCGAACCGCGAGATATCGATACAGGGAGAGCGCGTCTGCAGTACCATACGGTGGGTACCCGTGCTGAGAACGCAGGCATCGTGGCGGTAGACCTGCGTGAAGACCGCGACGCTCCCGGACGGTTTGACCTCTTTGTGGCGCTGCGTCACAACAGCGACAGGGAAAAGCGCTACACCGTGGAGCTCTGGCGCGGCGATAACCTTGCAGATGCTCAGGAGGTCGTTGTGCCGCCCAAATCGGAAGCGCCCGTGTTGTTCCGCCAGCTGATACCAGCCGACCGTCCTGAGGAGCTGCGTGCTCGGCTGGACGCGCGCGACGCCCTCGCCTGTGATAACACCGCATACGCCGTACTGCACCCCGTCCGCCCGCTAAAAGTACTTCTGGTGAGCAAAGGTAACCTCTTTCTGGAAACCGCGTTGAGTCTGGATGCTCGCACGACTGTCCAGAGGATAACCTCGCCGCCCGCCGCCGAAGCATACGCCCAGTACGACGTGGTGGTCTATGATAACATAGAGCCAGCCTCACCTCCTTCCGTTCATGCTGTCTTTGTTGGAGTTATCCCGCGATGGTTCCCGGCAGTACCCCTGCAGACCGTGCAGAACAGTGTGGTGGTGGACTGGAATCACACCCATCCTGTGATGCGCTACGTCGACCTCGCTTCGGTACGGCTGAGCAAAGTCACCCCGGTTCTGCCTCAGGCGGGAACGGAAACCTTAGCCGAGGTCAGCGAGGGGGCGGTAGTGGTGTCTGTATCGAAACCGGACAGACGCTGGTTGCTCATCACTTTCGATGTGACAGCGACAGACCTGCCGTTGCGTGTGGCGTTTCCGGTGATGATGCTGAACGCCCTGCGCTGGCTCACTGCGCCGTCGGAGGGTGCAGAACGTGGATTGATACCAGCGGGCGGTCTGGCGGTCATTCCCGTGCCCGGCGAGCGCGACAGGATAGCGGTGCGCCTGCCCAGCGGCAAAACGACCGAACTCAGCGTGCAGGATGGAACCGCTCCCTTTGAAGACACCGTACAAACAGGGTTCTACCGGTGCCCGGAGACGGGTTATCTCTTCGCCGTGAATCTCGCACAGCGCGAGGAGACCGACCTGACAGTGAATCAGTATGCTACTCCTGCGTTAACCGGCACATCCGCCGGCGTGAGGAAGGTTCTGGCACGGCGAGAGTGGTGGCACTGGCTGACAGGCGTATTGCTCGCGGTGATGTTGCTGGAATGGGTGATATACCACCGAAGGTGGTGAATAAGCGCGTTTCGTGGCATTTACAGCAAAAGTGGCAAAAAAACTTATGTTTTTTCTTGCAAAACCGTGCAACACCCCTTGAATGGCACGGAACTTGCGTAGTAAAATAACGGAAGGTAGTAGGAAGGGGTATGGAGAGAGGAGAGATGGTTCAATGAAAAAGTGGCTTTTGCTCGCGGCGGCAGCTGGAGTACTGATGGCATGGCGAGCGGCGGATGCACAATCGCTCGGCAGGCGAGATAACACGCCTAATCGCCAGCCAGGGAACGTGGTAAGCCAGGGTTCGCCAACTGTTCCGGACGCAAGCACGCTGGTATTGTTCGCATCGGGAGCCGCGCCGGTCGCCCTGTACGCACTCCGGCGACATCGAAGCAAGAAATAGAAGTCGCGCTTCTTTCGGAGTGCTTCCCTCCGCCGCGACCGCCACATGAACGGCCAAACTCAGGTTGAGCCGAAGGTTCTTGTGCGTCTTTCTTACGGGTGGTCGCGGGGAGGGCGAAGCACCGGATGGCGTGCTAGTCGGACGAAACAGGCGATACCCGCCTCGCCTCTAAATATATCTGCCCTTCTCGTGCACGGCGCAGCGTGCCTTCCACAACGATTCTGGGCTGCGGTATACACGTGCCTGACCAGACTCCGGTCACATAGATACATCCGGTGTCGTCCTTCAGTACCCAGTCTTCACGCGTGACCGGGGGTCCCCCCGCACATAGCGGACAGTTCGGGTATGGGTTCAGACCGACGTTGTAACCCTCCAATACCACCCGCTTTCCTATCCAGCGTTGTGGGTTCTGGATGATGTCGCAGATGTCCAGAATGCCGTAACGCCGCGGCGTGCGGATGGCGAAGGACGCGGAAGCCTTTATCTCTTCGCGACGTCCCTGCGGAGTTGCCAGCAGCAGTATCGCCTCCACGCGGTATTCGCCTGGAGGCACCTGCCTGCCGTCGTTGTCTTTCTGGTTCCACTCCACCCGAAACCGCCTGACCTCGCCGAAGTTCAACCGCAGGGAAGAAAACGCCATCGTGAACGCCTTGCCCCGGCTCCACTGCCACCGCTCGCTCCATTCGCCCTGTTTGTAGACCAGCACGTCAAACTGCTCGCCGGACGAGAAGCGCAGCTCCAGCGGCGCGCCGCTCACGTTGCGCACCTCCAGAATGAACACCACCGGCTTACCCACCTCTACCACACGCTGCTCGGGCACGACCTGCCACTGCACCGCCTGCTGCAGACGAATGGGCTTCTGCGCTCCCGCGGGCAACGCGACTGCCAGAGCCATCAGACTCAGCCACACCAGACGCCTCATCGCTGACCTCCTGTGCGCTACAGAGTACCCTTTTGGACGCTGCGGCGACCCTGCAGGTTACTTCCCTTCTTGCGAGTTGCGCTTGGCAGCTTCCCACAGAGCGTCCCATTCCTCCAAACTCAGCTGCTCCAGCGGCCTGCCCTGTTCGCGCGCCATCGCCTCCATCTGCTGGAAGCGCACGATAAACCGCCGCACCATCGCGTGTAACGCCTGCTCCGCATCTACCTTCAGATGCCGCGCGATGTTCACCAGCGTGAACAGCAGGTCGCCGATTTCCGCCTCGATGCGCGCCCTGTCTCCCTGCGCGATGGCTTCCGCCAGCTCCTCCTGCTCCTCCCTAAACTTGTCCAGCACGCCGTTCAGGTCCGGCCACTCGAATCCCACCTTCACCGCCCGCTTCGAGACCTCCATCGCGAACACCAGCGCGGGCAGTGACGGAATCACCCCATCCATCACCGACTGCTTCGGCGCATGGCTGTTCTCCTCTGCTTTGATGCGCTCCCAGTTGCGCAAGACCTCGTCGCTGTCCGCCACCTGCACATCGCCAAACACGTGTGGATGCCTGCGCACCAGCTTCTCACACTGCGACGAAACCACGTCCTGAATATCGAAACAGCTCTCCTCGCGCGCCAGCTGCGCGTGCAGCACCACCTGTAGCAACACGTCCCCCAGCTCCTCGCACAGCTTGGCATCGTCGCCTGTGTTGATGGCATCCAGCACCTCATACGCCTCCTCCAGCAGATACGGGCGCAAAGTCTCGTGCGTCTGCTCTCTGTCCCAGGGACATCCTCCGGGACCGCGCAGTCTCGCCACCACATGCACCAGCCCGGCGAAATCGCGTCGTGCGTCGTGGGCAAGGGGCGGCACATGCACGCTGGTCAGATGGTCTACCGGCACGCGGTCCAGCTGATAAAGAGGCACCGTTTCCACCTGTTGCTGCCCTGGCACGCCCGCCGCCCGTACCACGTCCACAGGATGCTCTTCGGGATAGTAGCGCATGAGTAGCAGCTTCAGGTCGGACGCCACGAAGCGGTCGTAGACCTGATAGTACAGCACATGCATCCACTGCTCCGGCGGGAAGCGTGTTGCACTCAGCGCGTCGATGACCTGCACGCCGTCGGTAATGCACAGCCCCAGCGCCTCCAGCGTCGGCTCCAGGAAGCTGCTGCTGCCGACCACCTGTACGGCAACGCCTTGCGCCCGGGCACGCTCCAGCAACAGGCGCACGCTCTCCTCTGCCACCAGCGGATGCCCCGGCACCGCATACACGATGTCTCCCTTCTGTGCCTGCGTCAGCAGCTCTTCCACCATCTGCACATAAAGCGCATCGAAACTCTCCGCCTGCTCGTACAGGGCGTCGAAAGAATGGAACGCAACGCCTGCCTCGCGCAGAGCGTCTACCGTCGGGTGTATCGCAGTGCGCAGCCATACCGGCTTCCCCGAACGCAGCACGTTCCACGCCCGCGCGGACAGAGCAGAGGGGTCACCTGCCCCCAGACCAACAACGGTAATCATGACCCTTCGACTTGTAACCTCCCCCATTTCGTTCTCCCTTCTGATTGTAGCACAATATGGCGCAGATTACCTGTAGGTGCAGGGTAAGCGGTGCTACATTCCCTGTAGAGGATTGCCGAAACCGTATCACGAAAAAGGTTCTGGAGGTGAACGACTAATGCCCGACGACAAATGCAGGCAACAGATACTGGCAAGCATTGCCCAATTGAAAAGAACGCTGGAGGAAAGAACGCCGCCAAACGAGCGCACCACCTGCATCTGGGTTATCGAGCCGCTGCTGGAAGCGGCGGGATACAGCCGTTTCGACTGGATTGCCGAAGGCACCGACGCTACCGGCAACAAACCCGATTACCGCGTACTGCATAACAGCCCTCACCAGTGGCTGATGGAGGCGAAAGCTTGGAACCACGTCCTGTCGGACGCCGATGCCAACCAGCTCACCTCCTACGCCAACACGAACCATATCCGCTGGGCGGTGCTGACCAACGGCAAGGAATGGCGGCTGTATGACGCCAGCATCTTCGGCACGGTGCAGGAGCGGCTGATGGCGCAGGCGGGGCTGGACAATCCAGAGGCACTGGCGAATCTGCTGTGCGCCCTGCACAAAGAGACGATGCAGTCCGGCGAGACCGAGCGCGTCGCCCGTCGGCTGCGCATGGAGCGGGAGATGAAAGCGCAGCTGTGTGACGAAAACAGCCCTTTGGTCGACGCGATAGCCCAACAGTTACGGCAATGCACAAAAGTGGACTATACTGCTCAAGAAGTAGTACAGTTTTTTCACAAACTGATCGGGTGCGGCAACGGACCTGACCCGCAAGTGTATCCATTGGATGAATTGGCGCGAAACGCGAGGGAGCTGGCGATGGGCAAAAAGCCCACCCGCGTTCAATTCCCTGATGGTCGCGAGGAACGGGTTTCCACCTGGAAGGCGTTGACGATAGCAGTATTGCAGTGGTTCGGCGACCGGCTGCCGCCACCACCACAGCCGCGCACAAAGGGCGCAAGGCGGTATCTCTATCACGAAAAACCGGAGCATGAGCGCACGCCGATGCTTGCACCATATGAGATGAGTGTCGCAGGCAGGCGCTTGAATGTAGAGATGCACGGAAGTTCCGCAGAGACGTTAGCAGCTCTTGTCCACTTGTGCGAATGTGTCGGCGAGTCGCCCTCTGGCTTTCGAATCGCTATCGGTGAAGGTTGACAGTGCGAAGTGTCCGGCAAATCCCATCAGATGCCTGTTGGAAAAGCGAGGCTCCTGCCGAGACGTAAACTCCTCACCGCCCCACGGGCATCGCCCACCGCATCTGCACGGAGCCATGCCTGGCACGTGCAGGGTCTATCTCCGAAAGCCCGAGCACCAGCTCCCACTGCCCGCTGCGGTAAGCCATTTGCCACTCTCGACGCGGCAGCGTGAACAGGAACCAGTATCTTTCGGAGGCATAGCCCAGCGTATACTCCCATCCCGCATCCTGTGCGGCAAGCAGAAGCCACGCGCCCGCGTCGCCGCGACGCGCCAGCCCCAGCGTCACCCGCCGCCGCAAGGAGAGCTCCCGCGAGAGAGTGTCGATTCGCCCCGACAGCAACGGCGCAGCGTGCAGGAAGCCGTCGGCGTCGGGAATGACGGTATTGGTCAGTACCCGGGCGGTAATGCGCTGCACCCTCCGCTGCCACGCGTGCCCCAGTAGATTCTCGCCCCAGAAGGCAAAACGCCACTCCTCCGACAGGGGCACACTCAGCGCCAGATGGAACCCTACCCCCACACTGCGCGTGTCGGCAGGCTCCAGTCCGCGCGTGGTGTCCAGCAGCAGGTTGCCGTCGAACTGAGCGTTCTGCCACCTGCCGGTCAAAGTGCCCTGCTGCACCCGCCTGGTAAGATACAGGCTCCCCGATAGCAGAAGCCAGCCTTCTTCCTGACCGCGACGGATGGGTATCACGTGTTCCAGCGTCCAGCGGTTCACCGCTGAGCGATTCATCGTGGCGGCGACGGCGGTATCCGACGGGGGAAACTGGCTCAGGTCGCCACTACCCAGATAGAGCTGCACCGCCCCACTGTCCCCGTCGAAGCGGTCTGCGACGCCGAAAGCGTAGCGGAGTTTCCAGCGCGACAGGCTGAGCCGAACCTCGCTCAGCGCGGCGAAGCGATAGTAGCCCTCCTCACCGGTGAAGAGAACCCTGCCGTCCGCCTTTCGCAGCAACGGCTGCACGTTGGTGCTTGCCACCGTCAAGTGTTCTACTTCCAGCCGGCGATGTTCGCCTGCGGCGTGACAGGTCAGCTGTTGAACCTGCTGTCCTGTGGACCAAACGGGCGGCAGAACGAGCGGCTCCGCCCATGCTACGGACGTCCAACAGCAAAGCACGAGCGAACCGCTCGCGAGAAGCTGGATTCCCTTTCGCCTCATCACGATGCCCGGTTCGCCCGTGCCCTTTGGCTCACCTGCTGTCACGGCTACGGCAGAAGCGACTGCAGCGTCTCGAAGGTGCCGTCGCGATATTTCACGATGGCGGCATCTCCCAAATCGGGAACGCCCAGATCCCGCGCTTCGCCGATATCGGCTATCTTGGTGCCGCTGGCGTTCTTAATGGTGCCGATTGGCGGCTGGTTACGTCCCCCAGCGATTTCCACTTTCATCCCCGACGGAGAATGGGTCATCGTGAAGGTCGCCGAGGCGGGATACACCCCGTCTACTTCGTTTGCTTCCAGCAGCATCTCCATGCTCGCCTGCATACTTTCTGCGCCATAGGTGAACGTCGCGCTCACCGTGTCTTTTGGCGGCGAGGCATCCGGTCTGGTGGCAATGGTGATGTCTACTGTCGCAGGCTTGCCAATGGAGGGCGTCATGTTGCCTTTGATGCGTATCGTGCCCTTAGGGTAAGTGAGGCGATGCCCTGCCTGGGAAATCTGCCCGAAGGGCACAGGGTTATCCCATGTACCGCTGATTTCGCCGCTCAGCGTCAGCCGTTCGGAGGCAAAGTTCATCCTGCCGCTGAGCGTTTTGATGACGCCGCTGCCAAATCCGTTCACACGGTCGCGGTACTCCTCGAAAGTTCCGCTCACCTGCGAGATGGTCAGGCTTATCTGCTTGTTGCTCTCGTTCTTGCTCTCGTCGCGACCGGTAACCTGCAGGCTGTTCACCGTGATGCTCCTGGGCGCGGTGCCGCCACCTTGCAGCTTCATGAACGGCACATCTACTCCCTGAAGGCT
>Ga0209227_1000916_pt1 | contig 24220 bp, 17 predicted proteins | sample YNPBryantNP2012_FD_185815 | JGI IMG/M metagenome (GOLD analysis project Ga0209227, IMG submission 185815) | Anoxygenic and chlorotrophic microbial mat microbial communities from Yellowstone National Park, USA - YNP Bryant NP 2012 (SPAdes)... ...
ATACCTCTTTGCTTCGTAGTTTTCTCAAAGTCAAATCTTTCACCGCAGAGCCGCTGAGAACGCAGAGAAAACCACAAAAAATCTCTGCGAACTCTGCGTCTCAGCGGTCAAAATTCTCAATTGCTGTGTTTCGCACAGGGCATCAAGGGACTTTGAGAAGGCCATACCCGTGAAAATGCTATCACTTTTTGAAAATCTGCTATCATTATATACCATGCCTGAAAAAGACTTCCTCTTCCTCCACCTGCGCGGACTGCCCTACTTCCGCGCCCTGATTCGCTCCGTGGAAGCGGCCTACTACCAGACCCTCGACCTGCCTGCCCCGACCCTCGACGTGGGCTGCGGCGATGGGCATTTCGCCTCCCTGACCTTCGACCGTCCGATTGACGTTGGCCTCGACCCCTGGCATGGCCCCATTCACGAAGCGAAGCGCTACGGCGCGTACCGCTGGCTGGTAGAAGCCGACGGCGCCCGCGCCCCCTTCGCCAACTCGACCTTTGCCTCGGCCTTCTCCAACTCGGTTCTTGAGCACATTCCCCACATTGACGCCGTTCTCGCCGATGTGGCCCGCGTCCTTCAGCCAGGGGCGCCGTTCTACTTTTGCGTCCCCAACCCGCGCTATCTCTCCGAACTGGCCCTGGCGCGCCTCTTTGGGCAGCCCTACCGCGAATGGTTTCGGCGCATCTCGCGCGTCCATCACGCCGACGAGCCGCAGGTCTGGCAGCAGCGCCTGGAGCGGGCCGGCTTCCGCCTGGAACGCTGGTGGCATTACTTTTCCCCCGCAGCAATGCGCGTGTTAGAATGGGGACATTATTTTGGCCTGCCCTCGCTGGTCGCCAAAAAACTGACCGGACGCTGGATTCTCGCCCCCACCCGCTGGAACCTCGGCCTGACCGAGCGCTTCCTCCGCCGCTACGCCTCCACTGAACCGGTCGAAGATGGCGTCTTTACCTTCTTCGTGGCGCGCAAAATGACAGACCGCTGACGGCAGACCACTGACCACTGACCACTGATTACTGATTACCGATTACCGATTACCGAACCATGCCCTTCGACGAATCCTACTTCCGCACCCACACCTACAAGGATGTGTCTTTCGCCCGCTACAGCCAGTACTGGTGGTCGAATCGCTTCTACGCGGCCCTGGCGCGGCGCTACGGTCAACGCGGCTGCCGTCTGCTCGAAATCGGCTCCGGGCTGGGGCACCTCGTCGGTCAGTTGGAAGATTCCTTTCAGACCTTTGCCGCGGATGTGAACCCTTGGGCGCTGCAACAGTCTCGGAGCGTGGCTCCCCGCACTGCCCATCTGGAACTCTCTGCGGAGGAACTGCCCTTTGCCGACGGCGTCTTTGGGGTGGTGGTGCTCAAGCATGTGGTCGAACATTTACCGCATCCGCAGCGCGCCATCGCCGAGGTCGGGCGGGTCACGGCCCCCGGCGGGATTCTGATCCTTGCCACGCCAAATCTCTCGTCCCTGCTCAAGCCGTGGAAAGGCGAGAAGTGGATTGGCTACCAGGACCCGACCCACATCTCCCTCAAACCGCCGGAAGAGTGGCTGGCGATGATCCGCTCGGCGGGATTTTCCCTGCTGCGCGTCTTTTCGGATGGCTTTTGGGATGTGCCGTACATCCCGCTGGTGCCCCGCCAGATCCAGAAGTTGTTTTTTGGCTCGCTGGGCGGGCTGCAAGCCATTCTCACTTTGCCCTTTTTGCCGCTAAAATGGGGCGAAAGTGTGATTGTGATTGCTCGCAAATCTGCCAACGTGTAAACCTGCCAACGTGTAAACCTGCTAACGTGTAAACCTGCTAACGTAAAACGTGGAGACGCATGGAAGAACCAAGCGTTCTGGATTACCTCAAGTCGAAACTCAAATTTTGGGAAAAAGGCCCCAAAATCGAAATTCCGCCTGAGCCGGAAGAGGCTGCGGCGGGTGAGCCATCTGCTCCCGCAGAGGAGGAACAGCCTGCTTTGCCGGAGGCCGGGCCGCGGGTCGAGCGCCTCGCCCGTCCGTCCTTTGACGGGCGTCTCTTCCCGTGGCGGGCGCTGCTGGCGTTGACGTTTCTCCTCCTCGCCCAGCGGACGTTCGAGCCTTCGGCCAACCGCTCGGCTGCGCCGGGGCTGTTCCTGTATGCCCTCGGCCTGGCGTGGCTGGTGCTGGCCTTCCTGCGCGGGGAGTGGAAACTGGCCGATTTGCCGGAGACAGGCGCCAGGTCCGATCCGCTCAGCGTGCGCACCGTGCCGCTGGCACTGGCGGGCGTTTTTTCTGTCCTTGCATTCGCCCTCTTCCGCAACAATTTGTTCACCTCCTTGAACGTGACCTTCTGGCTGGCGGCGCTGGGGTGTTTTGTGTGGGCCTTTTGGGTGGTCGAACCGGGCCGGATGCCCCTCTGGCGACGTCTGGTGGATTTCTTCCGCCGCCCGTCCTGGACGGTGACCATTACCCGCTGGAGCCTGCTCCTGCTGGCCGTCGTCGGGCTGGTGACCTTTTTCCGCGTCTATCAACTCGACCGCGTGCCATCTGAGCCGTTCAGCGACCACGCCGAGAAGATTTTGGACGTGTATGACGTCACGCAGGGGCAGACGAGCATTTTCTTCCCCCGCAACACGGGGCGGGAGGCCATCCAGATGTACCTGACCGTCGCGGTGGCCTGGCTGTTTGGCACGGGACTGTCGTTCCTGAGTTTGAAGATCGGCACGGTGCTGTGCGGGCTGGCGACTCTGCCCTACCTGTACCTGCTCGGCAAGGAATTGGGCGGGAAACGGGTTGGCCTGCTGGCCCTGCTCTTTGCCGGCATTGCCTACTGGCCGAATGTCATTGCGCGCGTCGGCCTGCGCTTCCCGCTCTATCCGCTCTTTGTCGCTCCAACGCTGTTTTACCTCCTGCGCGGCTTGCGGATGCGCAACCGCAACGACTTCATTCTCTCTGGCATTGCCCTGGGCATTGGCCTGCATGGCTACAGCCCCATCCGCATCCTGCCCTTCGTGGTGGTCATTGCCGTGGGCCTGTACCTGCTGCATCGCCAGTCGCAGGGGGCGCGCCGGCAGGCGGTGATCTGGCTGGTTATCCTGGCCTCGGCCTCGCTGGTGGTCTTTTTGCCGCTCTTGCGCTACTGGCTGGAAAACCCCGACCTGTTCGGCTACCGGGCGTTTTCCCGTCTTGGCAGTGTCGAGACGCCGCTCCCCGGCCCGGCGTGGAAGATTTTTCTCTCCAATCTGTGGAATGCCCTGCGGATGTTCAACTGGGACGACGGCGAAATTTGGGTGCACTCGGTAACGCACCGCCCGGCGCTGGACGTGGTTTCGGGGGCGCTGTTCCTGGCGGGCGTCGTCCTGCTGATTGTCCGCTACGTCCGGACCCGCCACTGGAGCGACCTTTTCCTCCTGCTCTCGGTGCCGCTGCTGCAACTGCCATCCATCCTTTCGCTGGCTTTCCCTGCCGAGAACCCGGCGCTGAACCGGGCGGGCGGGGCGATGGTGCCGGTTTTCGTCATCGTGGCGCTGGCGCTCGATGGTCTGTGGGCCGGCCTCCGCTCCCGGCTGACGGGGCGGGGGGGCGCGTTCCTGACCTGGAGCCTGACGCTGGCCCTCGTCGCCTGGTCCTCGTTCCAGAACTATGACCTGGTTTTCCGGCAGTATGCGAAACAGTTCGACGGCGGCGCGTGGAACTCGTCCGAGATGGGGGCGGTCATCCAACAGTTCGGCCTGACCTACGGTGAGACCGATACGGTCTGGATCGTGCCGTATCCCCACTGGGTGGACACGCGCCTGCCGGGGGTTTGGGCGGGCATCCCGAACCGTGACTTCGGCGTCTGGCCGGAGAACCTGGAGATCACGCTTGAGGCGCAAGGGCCGAAACTGTTTATCGTCAACGTGGCCGATGAGGCCGGTCAGGCGCGGCTGGAAGAACTCTACCCGACCGGCACATGGAGCCGTTTTGTTTCACGCACCAAACTGGAAGGCAAGGATTTCCTGATCTATTTCGTTCCTCCTCAGGCGAAAAGCGAACCTTGATGATTGCGGATACCTTTATGGATCAACCCAAAGAGAAATTTGCCTGGCTTTATGATATTTTGCTCGTGGCGGTGCTGGCCGTGGCCGCCTTTTTGCGCTTCAGCGGCAGCGACTGGGGGGAATTGCAACATCAGCACCCAGACGAGTTGTTTCTCACCTCCGTCACCTACAACATTGCCCTGCCCGGCGGCGACCCGGCCCGGCTGGGCGCTCCGCCGACTGCCGCTACTGCCTCGTGGCGGGCAAACTACCCTGGCGTGTACCACGATTGCGCCCACTGGGGCGGCTATTTCGATACGGCGTGTTCGCCGCTCAATCCCCACAACCGCGGCGACGCGTTTTACACCTACGGCACCCTGCCCATCTTCCTGGTGCGCGCCCTGGCCGAGTGGACCGGCCAACTGGACAACCTGAAACTCTTTGGCCGGCAGATGTCGGCGGCGATGGACCTGATCACCGTCTTCCTGGTCTATCTCATCGCGGCGCGGCTCTACGGGCGGCGCGTGGGGCTGCTGGCGGCTGCGTTCTCAGCCCTGGCGGTGATGCAGATTCAGCAGTCGCATTTCTATACCACCGACAACTTCGCCGTCACGTTCATGACCCTGGCGGCTTATCTTGCGGTGCTGATTGCCACGGCAAAAGAGTCGCCCCTGGAGGCCGAAGACACTTCGTTCGAAGCAGAAGAGCCGCTCCTCGAGGGCGAAGACGCCCCCCTCCCGGCCAATGAAGCGCCTGCGGCTGTTCCCCTGTTGCGGCTTGCCCTGCGCGATCGTCTGTTCTGGCTCAGCGTCCTCTTTGGGATTGCCTACGGCATGGCGCTGGCCTGCAAGGTGAGCGCTGCCCCGCTGGCGCTGCTCCTTCCGCTGGCGTTTTTCCTCCGCTCCTGGAAGCGCGGCGAACCGCTCTCCCCGCAGCGATGGATGCTCATCCTCGTTTCGCTGGTGGCGGGTGGATTGTTTGCCATTCTCTCGTTCCGCATCTTTCAGCCCTACGCCTTCGATGGCCTCGGCCTGAACCCGGCCTGGATTGCCAACCTGCGCGAACAGCGCGCTCAGGCCACCCCCAACTCCGATTTGCCCTGGAACCTGCAATGGGCGCGCCGCTCGCATCTCTATTCCTTCCAAAACCTGACCGTGTGGGGCCTCGGCCTGCCGCTCGGCCTGCTGGCCTGGACCGGCTTTCTGGCGATGGCCTGGCGCATGGCGCGCGGCGAATGGCGTCGGCACCTGCTCCTCTGGCTCTGGACGGCGCTCTACTTTACCTGGCAATCGCTCCAGTACAACCCGACCATGCGTTACCAACTGCCCATCTATCCCTTCCTGGTGATAATGGCGGCCTGGTTTGTGTTCCATCTGGCAGGGGGGCAGGGGGGAATGTGGAAGCGTGGGAAGTTGGCGACAGTGCTCGCGACTGTCCTGGGCGGCGGCGTGCTGCTGGCAACTGCCGTCTGGGCGTTTGCGTTTGCCAGCATCTACACGCGGGATGAACCTCGCATCGCCGCCTCCCGCTGGATTTATCAGAACGTCCCGGCGCCCATCAACCTCGAGATTCAGACGACGGCAGGAAGCCCCTACCGGCAACCCTTGCCGTTTGTGCCGGGAGCGCAAATCCAATCTGGGAGTTCCTATCAGGCGGTGTTCATCGCTGCCGAAGACGGTCTGCTGACCTCGATCCTGTTCCCGCACGTGGCCGATGCGGCCCTCTCCGGCCCCCAGTTCCTGACCGTGCGCCTCGCCACCAGCCCCGACCCGCTGCCGGAGCAGGTGCTGGCCTCGGCCTCGACCCTCGCCGATTTCGCTCCCCGCCTCGACCCGCGCGGCGAAGCCGTCAGCCTGGTCTTCGACTCGCCCGTTCCCATCACCCGCGGCCAGACGTATTTCCTCATCGTCGAGACTTCCGGCGGTTCGCTGACTCTTTCCGGCTCGGCGGTGATCAACGAGACCGATTACGATTTTACCCTGCCTTTCCGCGTGGACAACTACGACGGCTTCGGCGGCCTCTATCGCGGCGACTTGAATTTGCAGGTCTATTGGCCCGATAACGCCGACAAACTGGCGCGCTTCCTCTCCACCCTCGACCAGGGCGACTACATTTTCATCTCCACCAATCACCAGTACGGCCAGATCACGCGCCTGCCGGAGCGTTACCCGCTGACGACCGCCTACTACCGCGCCCTGCTCGGCTGTCCCGACAGTTGGGAGGTCATCGCCTGCTACCGCGTGGCCGAGCCGGGCATGTTCGAGGGGCAATTGGGCTTCGACCTGGTAGCCGTCTTTACCGATTATCCGACCCTCGGCCCGCTGGTCATCAACGACCAGGCGGCGGAGGAAGCCTTTACGTTCTACGACCACCCCAAGGTGCTCATTTTCAAAAAGAGCGCCGACTACGATCCGGCGCAGGTGCAGGCCATCCTGGGCGCAGTGGACTTGAGCAACGTCGTCCAACTCCTGCCCGGACAGTTTGACAATTACAAAGACCTGATGCTCTCGCCGCAGCAGGCTGCCATCCAGCAGGCGGGCGGCACCTGGTCGGAACTCTTCGACCGCGACGCCCTGCTGAACAAATATCCCGGCCTGGGACTGGTCGTCTGGTATCTGCTCATTTTCCTGGTGGGACTGTTTGCCTTCCCGCTGGTGCGCGCTGCCCTGCCCGGTCTGGCCGATGGCGGTTACCCCCTGGCGCGGGTGGCGGGGCTGTTGCTGTGGTCCTGGCTGGTGTGGCTGGCCGGGTCGAACGGCATCCCCTTCAGCAAGGGGACTATCGCCGTCGCTCTGGGGGGAGTGGCGCTCCTCGGCGCGTGGCAGGCCTGGGGTCAGCGCGCCGCTCTGAAGGAGGAGTGGGGCCGCCGCTGGAAGTTTTACCTGTTCCTCGAACTCCTGTTCCTGGCTTTCTTCCTGCTCGACCTCTTCATCCGCATCGCCAATCCGGACCTGTGGCATCCCTCCAAGGGCGGCGAGCGGCCGATGAACTTCGCTCAGTTCAACGCGGTGCTGAGAAGCACCATTTTCCCGCCTTACGATGCCTGGTTTGCGGGCGGGTACATCAACTACTACTACTTTGGCGATGTGATTGTCGCCACGCCGGTCAAACTGCTCGGCATTGTGCCTTCGATTGCCTTCAACTTCATCCTGCCGACCCTGTTTGCCATCGTGGCAATGGCGGCCTTCTCGATTGGCTATAACCTGCTCCGGCCCCGTCTGCCCGACCTGGGGCGCTGGTCACCGACGGCCGATTTCCGCTCCCTGCTGACGGGGTTGAGCGCTTCGGCGGCGATGGTTCTGTTGGGCAACCTGGGCATGGTGCGGCTGTTCCTGCTGGGCTTCCAGCGCAACGGCGCGCCGGGCGGGGTGATCGAGAACGGCCACCTCCTCGAAAAAATCTGGTGGACGGTCAAGGGCTTCTTCCTGACCCTGGCCGGGCTGAATCTGCCCTACGGGCGCGGCGACTGGTACTGGTTCGCCAGCCGCATCTTCCCGTACCCGCATGATACGTTCTACGAGTTCCCGGCTTTTTCCTTCCTCTACTCTGACCTGCACGCCCACGTCATTGCCTACATGCTGACCCTGCTGGTGATTGCCTGGGTGCTTTCTCTGCTTCGCTCCAGGATGGAATGGCAAAGCCGCGGGCAGGCTGTTCTCAGTTTGTTTGTCGGCGCGCTGGCAATCGGTTCGCTCAAGCCGACCAATACCTGGGATTTCTACACTTACCTGCTCCTGGGAATCATCGTCTTTGCCTATGCGGTCTTTCGTTACAGCCGCAACGACCGCCTGGTCGCTTTTATTCCTGCGCAATGGAGGCGCTGGCTGTGGACGGGCGGGGCTGTGCTCGTGCTGATTGGGCTGGCCGTGCTCTTCTTCTGGCCGTTCACCCACTGGTTCGGTCAGGCTTACTCTTCCATCAGCAAGTGGACCGGCTTACGCACGCCGCTCACCACGTATCTGATTCAGTGGGGGCCGCTGCTGTTCTTCATCGTCTCGTGGATGACGTGGGAGACGCGTCAGTGGCTGGCCGAGACGCCCGTCTCTGCCCTGCGCAAACTGCGCCCCTACCGCGAACTCATCCTGGCCGCGCTGCTCATCGTGCTTCTGGCGCTGGTTCTGCAACAGGTGTGGGTGGGGCTTCCTACACAGACGCCCCCCTGGAAGGGGCTGACCATTCTCTGGCTGGCCCTGCCGCTGGCAATCTGGGCGGGGGTGCTGCTGGTCTTCCGCCCGGGTCTGACGGATGAAAAACGTCTGGTGCTCTTCCTGACCGGCACCGGCCTGGTTTTGACGATGTTTGCCGAACTCTTCACCATCGCCGGCGACGTGGGGCGGATGAACACGCTTTACAAGTTCGGCGTCCAGACCTGGGTGCTGTGGAGCGTCAGCGCGGCGGCCTCCTTTGGCTGGCTGATGACCGAATTTCGCAAGTGGCTGCCCGGCTGGCGTTCTTTCTGGCAGGTGACGGCCACCCTGCTCGTCACCGGCGCGGCGCTCTTCCTGCTTATCGCTGGCCTCGATAAGATGCGCGACCGCTGGATTCCCGAAGCGCCGCATACGCTCGACAGCATGGAATACATGCGGTATGCTGTTTACGCCGAGTTTGGCCGCACCTTCAGCACCGCCGAAGACTACCGCGCCATCCGCTGGATGCAGGACAACGTCCAGGGGTCGCCGGTCATCGTTGAGGCTGCGCCGGCGGGAATTCAATACACCTGGTTCTCGCGTTACTCGATTTACACCGGTCTGCCCGCGGTGGTCGGCTGGCAGTGGCACGAGCAGCAGCAGCGCGTCTATTTCCAGAATCAGGTCATCGGGCGCGGGCAGGAAGTGGACGCCTTTTACGCCACGCCTGACATCAACGCCGCCCTGACGTTTCTCAAAAAATACAATGTCCGCTATATCGTCGTCGGGCAGTTAGAGCGCGCCAAATATGCCCCGGGCGCGCCCGCCGGGCCGATTCCACCGGAAGGCCCCGATGGCCTGGCGAAGTTTGAGCAGTACGATGGCGGGTACTGGCAGAGCGTTTACCGCGACGGTGAAACGGTCATCTACCAGGTTTTCACAGACATGCTGCCATGACGGAAAAGATTTACCACATCACCGCGCAGGCCTCCTGGTCTGCGGCGCAGGAGCAGGGCGTGTACACCGCTCCTTCGCTGGAGACAGAAGGTTTTATCCATTGCTCGAAGGCAGAGCAGGTGCTGCGCGTGGCGAATGCTTTCTACCGTGCCCGGCCTGATCTTGTCTTGCTGGAAATTGACCCGGCGGCCCTCCGCTCGGAGATCCGCTGGGAGGCGGGCACGGACAAACCTGATGAATTGTTCCCGCACCTCTACGGCCCGTTGAACCTGGAGGCGGTTGTCCGCGTCCTCGACTTTCCTCCCGCCCCAGACGGTCTCTTCTACCGTTTTCCATCCTGATTCCCTTCCCTTCCTTCTCTTGAGAGCGTTTGGCAATTCGTTTTATTAGCCGCAGATGAACACTGATGAAATGGATTTGGCTCGATCAAAACCAAAAATTGTAACTGTTCAGCCATGTCATTGCGAGCCGTTTTCTGGCGAAGCAATCTCCCACTTATCAGGCCAGATTGACCGCTTGGGGATTGCTTCGTCGCAAAGAACGCTCCTCGCAATGACATACCCAACAGTTTTGATGCAAGACTGAACAGTTACCAAAAATTTGCATATCAACGAACTGGGTTTATCAAAATCAGAGTTTATCTGCATTTATCTGTGGCTGATCTGAATTACCGAATGATTTCTCTCTTCACGAAACACTGACACTTCTCCCTTTTCCATCTCTCCCTTCACTGCTCTCTCCTCTCCGTTCTCTCCTCTCTCCATCCCATGCTCTCCTTCCTCTCCTGGTACTTTCTCCTCACCCTCCTCGGCTGGCTGACCTTCCCGCTGGCCTGGCGCCTGTTCCCTGCCCTGGCCGACCGCGGCTTTAGTTTTGCCCGCACCCTCGGCCTGCTTCTGTGGGGCTGGCTGTTCTGGATGTTGACCGTGCTCGGCGTCACCGGGAACGACGCCGGTGGGTTGTTTTTTACCCTTCTCCTCCTGGTGGGCGTGAGCGCTGCGCTGCTGGGAAAATCGGCAGAACGGTCGTCCCTGCTGGCGTGGATCAAAGAAAACCGCCGCCTGGTCGTGGCTGTCGAGGGGCTTTTCTTCCTGGCCTTCGCAGCCTGGGCGTTTGTGCGCGCCTCCAACCCGAACATCGAGACCGCTGGCGGCGAGAAGACGATGGAACTGGCCTTCATCAACTCCATCCTGCGCTCGCCGACTTTTCCGCCGCGCGACCCCTGGATGTCGGGCTATGCCATCTCTTACTACTACTTCGGCTATGTCATGGCGGCGATGCTGGCCAAAGCCACCGCCACGCCGGGAGCCGTAGCCCATAATTTGATGCTGGCGCTGGTATTTGCGCTGAGCGCGGTCGGCGCGTATGGCATTCTCTACAACCTGCTGGCTGCCAGGCGAAACGATCAATCGCCAATCAAAAATCCAAAATCAGCAATCTTTTTGCCCCTTTTCGGCCCACTCTTCCTGCTTTTCGTCTCGAATGTGGCCGGATTTCTCGAGGTCTTGCACCGGCGCGGCATCGGCTGGAGCGGACAACCCGGCGATTCGAATCTTTGGACAGCCCTCGGGCGGCTGGTCCGTCCCAACCTGCAGGCCTACAACTTCTGGACCTGGCTGGACATCCATCATCTCAACGCGCCGCCTGCTCAACCGCCTGGCTGGGTGCCCAATCGCTACATCTGGTGGTGGCAGGATTCACGCGTCATTCAGGATTACGACCTGGCAGGTAACTTCCGCGAAATCATTGACGAGTTCCCTGCTTTTTCCTACCTGCTCGGTGACCTCCATCCACATGTCCTGGCGATGCCGTTTGGCTTGCTCATCGTCGCCGCGGCGCTCAACATTTTCCTCGGCGGCTGGAAGGGGCAACTCGACCTCGGCTTCGTCCGCCTGCCGCTTGCGCCTGCCCATTGGGTCACCGGTGCCCTCCTGCTCGGTGGCATGGCTTTTCTGAACACCTGGGATATTCTGATTGGCTTTGCCCTGCTGACCGGCGCGTATGTCCTGGCGCGTGCCCTGGCCTCCGGCTGGACCTGGGAACGGCTGGCAGACCTGTTCCTGTTCGGCCTGCCCCTTGGTCTGCTTGCCATCCTGCTCTACCTGCCGTTCTACATCGGCTTTGCTTCGCAGGCGGGCGGAATCTTGCCGAATTTGGAAACGCCAACCCGTGGTGCCCACCTGTGGGTCATGTTTGGCACGCTTTTCCTGCCTCTGTTTGGCTATCTTCTCTACTTGCGCCGCGTCCAAAAATTGCCTGTGCGCTGGAAGACGGGCGTTTCGCTGGCGCTTGGCCTGGTGCTTTTCCTGTGGCTCTTCTCGTGGCTGCTGGCGGCCCTGGCCCAACTCAAAATGCCCGATTTTGCTGCCAACTACCTCGTCACGCAGGGATTCCCCAGCGCGTCTCTCTTCTTTGCTGCGGCTACCCTGCGGCGACTGGCCTTTTTGGGCGGTTTGCTGACCCTTCTGGGCTTGCTCGTCCCCGCTTTTGCATTTTTGACTGCTTTCCCCCTTCAAGATGGAGAGCAAGCGAACCCAGACACCCAACCTTCCTCCCCTTCTTCTCCATCTTCTCTCTCTTCTCTGTTCTCTTCTCTCTCCTCTTCCTACTTCACCCTCTTCCTCCTCCTGCTGGGTGCTTTACTCGTCCTGGCTCCTGAATTTGTCTTCCTGCGAGACCTGTTTGGCAACCGCATGAACACCATCTTCAAGTTTTACTACCAGGCCTGGATGCTGTGGAGCATGGCGGCGGCCTTTGGCGTGGCCGTGATGCTGCGTGAATTGCGCCGTCCGTGGTTGGGTGTTCATGTGGCGGGGCTGGTGCTTGTGCTGGTCATTGGACTGGCGTTTCCGGTCTTTGCCCTGCCCAACAAAACCAACGATTTCCAACTTCCTGCATTTCGGCAAATCCTGAACGTCGCGCACGAGGCCGGCGACCCGTTCCCCCTGCGCACTGCCGCCTCGGTCTGGACCCTGGATGGGGCGTGGCTGTTTCACCAACAGTACCCGGATGACGCCGCCGCTGCCGACTGGCTGTCCACGGCCCCGCCCGGCGTCGTTGCCGAAGCCGTCGGCGGTCAGTACAGCGACTATGGGCGCATCTCGGCTTATTCCGGTCAACCGGCTGTCGTCGGCTGGATCGGTCACGAGGACCAGTGGCGCGGCACGTTCGAAGAACAGCGCCAGCGCGGCGAACGGGACATTCCCACCCTCTACCAGACCAACGACTGGCAGGAAGCGCGCGCCATCATCGAAAAATACGACATCCGCTACATCGTCGTCGGCACGCTGGAGCGGAATACCTACCGGGTCAATGAACTCAATTTTCAGCGCAATCTGGTCGAAGTTTTCCGCTCAGGGAATGTCGTTGTCTATTGGGTGCCTTGATGATGTCTGTGACCTGCCTGTGGTGCAGCGAAAGATTCCTGCATTCCACTTATAATCAATTGCCATGATCTTACTTACCGGCGCAACTGGTTTTGTCGGACGTTCGCTGACCCGCCACCTGGTGGAGGCTGGTCATCGCGTGCGCATTCTCTTGCGCCCCTCCCCCCGTACTCCATCGTTGCCGCGCGGCGTACCGGTGGAAGTATCGGTGACGAGCCTCTCTGATGTGCGCGGCTTGCGCGCTGCTTTACGGGGAATCAAAATCATCTACCACCTGGCGGGGGAGGAAGCAAGCGGTACGCGGGCCAATTTGCAATTGGTGGACATCGAAGGGACGCGCAACCTGGTCGAGGCCGCCCTGGCATCGGGCGTAGAACGCATCTTTTACCTGAGCCACCTCGATGCTGACCGCGCCTCGGCTTTCCCTGTACTGAAATCAAAAGGAATTGCAGAAGAATTTATCCGCAAATCCGGGTTGCCTTACACCATTCTGCGCGGCTCGATTCTCTTTGGCCCAGATGATCTGTTCACCTCTGGTGTTGCCATGCTGTTGGCCATGGCGCCCGGCATTCTGCCTCTCCCCGCTGGGGGCAAAACACTGGTCCAGCCGCTGTGGGTGGAAGACCTCTCTGTCTGCTTTACCTGGGCACTGGACAACCCTGCGACCATCAACCAGACCTATGAGGTGGGCGGCAGCGAGGCGTTGACCTTTCGCGAGGTCGTTGAAGCCATCATGGAGGTAACGCGTCAGCCGCGCTTGCTCGTTCCAGCCAGCATCCCCCTGTTGCGTGCGTTGACGATCCTGCTGGAATCCTCTTTTCCTTACTTTCCCACCTCCGTTTTCTGGCTCGATTACCTGGCTGTGGATCGCACCTGTCCGGTAAATACCCTGCCGCGCGTTTTTGGCCTGATGCCGGCGCGTTTCACCTCCCGCCTTGAACACCTGCGCGGGGTCCATTGGGGGCGCGAAGCCTTCCGACGGTTGTTTATGCGTTCTCAGCCGTAACCTGATTTTCCCGCAATCCTAACGCCGCCAGCGATGCGATTCCTGCCAGCCCGGCGGTCATCAGGAAGACCGGCGCAAATCCCCATTGATCGGCCAGGGGGCCAGAAAGAAGCGTCCCCAGCGCGCCCGCCGAAAACATGAATCCCAGCGTCAGGCCGGAGGCCAGCGCCATGCCCCCTTTGAGCAAGCGCTGTGCCAGCACCACGATGATGCTGTGCACCGCTCCTGTGCAGGCTCCCGCCAGCGGCACCAGCAGATACAGCCATCCCGTCCAGCCGACTTGCGCAATCGCGATCAGCGGCAAACTCGCCAGCGCCAGCATGAACACTGCCACGCGGCGATGTCCAAAACGATCGGCCAGTGCCCCGCCCAGGACATTGCCCAGCGCCGAGCCGCCCATGAACAGGCCGGTCAGCAGGCCATAGACGGTGGGCGTCTGGCCGAGGTCGCTCAGGTACTTGGGCAGGAAGGTGTTCATGTTCTGCTGCGCCCACGATTGCAGCCCGGCGACGACGATCAGCGCGCCGATAAAGCTCGCTTTTCCTCTTGCCAGCGCGGCGGTGCGGGACCCCTGGCCTGCCGCGCCCGATTGGGCGAGGCGCGTAGCCGGCGCCGGGTCCGCGCCCGCTTCGGCGGCCTGAACCGGAGTGCGCAGCCGCCAGGCGGCGTTCAATCCGATCGCCAGCGCCGGAACAGCCAGCAGGAGCAGGCCGCCGGGTCCAAAGTGCTGCAATAGCGGGCCGCCCAGGATGGGTCCCATGAAATAGCCAAATTGTCCAAAGAGGAAGAACCAGGAGGTGGACGTGGTTTCGCGTCCCGCCAGCAGGGTGCGGCCGCGCAACGTGGCTTGCGTTGCGCCGGATGGATGGAAAGACGCCGAGCCGAGCGAGCCGAGAATCAGGCAGGGAATGGCCCAGTTCAGCGGCAGGAAGAGCGCCAGCGCAAAGAAACCGGTCAGCCACAGGATGCCGCCGGCTGCCATCAGGCGCGTCTTGCCGAAGCGGTCGGTAATCCAGCCGAAGACGGGCTGGGAGAGCGACGCACCCCAAACGTAGATGGTGCTGACCATCGCCAGCCAGGAATTGCTCAGGCCGAGTTCCTGGCTCCAGTAGGTGAGTAAAACGGAACGTTGACCGTTGAGCACATCCACAATGAAGTGCCCATAGGCCACGGCGTTGAAGAGGGAGTCGAGGAGGAGAGACATGGGATTGAAGAGGAGTGAGAAGTGAGAAGTGGGGAGGGAGGAGTGAGGAGTGAGAAGTGAGGAGTGGGGAGGGAGGAGTGAGAAGTGAGGAGTGAGGAGTGGGGAGTGAGGAGTGAGAAGTGAGGAGTGGGGAGGGAGGAGTGAGAAGTGAGGAGTGAGGAGTGGGGAGGGAGAAGGGAGAAGGGAGAAGTGGGGAGTGAGGGGGGAAGTGTCAGGGGGAGCGGTAGAGGTGGTGTTCGTGGATGTAGCGCGCTACAGCGGGCGGGAGGAGATGCTCGAACGGTTCGCCGCTCCGGACGCGCTGGCGGATGTCGGTGGAGGAAATCTCTACCGGCGGCGCGTCCACGAAGCGGACTTTGGCCGTCAGACCGGGTAAAACCTGTTCCAGGGTGGGCAGGTCGGGGGTCTCGCCGGGGCGGCGCATGACGCCAAGATAGCGGAGGGCTGCCAGCAGGTCGGCAGGACGGTGCCAGGTCGGTAGATCGTTGAGCGAGTCGCTGCCCATCAGGTAGAGCAAGTCGGCGCCGGGATTTTGTTCGGCCAGGATGCGAACGGTGTCGAGGGCATAGTGCGGGGCAGGACGTTCAATGTCCACGCGGGAGAGTTCAAACGGTTCGCCTTGCAGGGCCAGTTCGACCATGGCAAGGCGATGGGGTAAGGGGGTGAGGGGACGCCCGCGCTTGTGGGGCGGGTCGGGAGTCAGAATCCAAAGCAGTCGGTCAGGGCCAAGACGGTCGCGGGCAGCATGGCAGAGAGCCAGGTGACCGAGGTGCGGTGGGTCAAAGGTACCGCCAAAGAGAGCCAGGAGCATGGTGGAAGTATATCATTTTGAAGCAAAAACCGCCCAACGCAGGAGACGGCGGGCGGTTCGAATCACACGGTCTGGTTCAACCGATCAGGACAGGTCTGAATTTATAGCCATAGATGAGCATGCCTCGCTCATCGCCATCAGAGCGCAGACGGCGCGTGACCATCTCGACAGGCATGCCGATTTCTGGCTGGAGATCTCCCAGGTCGGTCAGTTGGGCTGTGACGAGCGGGCCTTCCTCCAGGCGGACGAGGGCCACGGTGTAGGGGGCTTGTTCTTCGTAACCGTTGGGCACTTCGTAGATGGTGGTGAACGAGTACACTTCGCCGCGCCCGCTGAAGGGGAAGGGAGTGCTGCTTTCGGCTCCACATTTGGGGCAGATTTGACGCGGCGGGAAGGATTTTTCTCCACATGCCTGGCAGACGGTGCCAGTGAGATTGTATCGTTGTTCTTTTAAACGCCAGTGGCGGGCAATTTCCATAAAGACCTCCGGGGGGAGTGAGAAGGGAGAAGGGGAAAGTGGAAACAGACTGTTCTCTACTCTCTGTTCTCTACTCTCTGCTCTCCAAAATATGCGTCACAGCCAGCGAGGCGGGGCCAGAGAGGGCCTGGATCATGGCAGCGCGGGCGCCTTCGATCTGGTTTGTTCCGGCTCGTCCCTGCAATTGCAGCGTTGCTTCGACCGCCTGATACACGCCCGTTGCACCGAGCGGGTTGCCGCGCGCTTTAAGTCCGCCTGCCGTGGCGCAGGGAATCTGCCCGGTGCGGGCAATGGCGCCGTCGGTGGCCAGTTTCCACCCCTGGCCGCGGGGAGCAAAGCCAGCCGCTTCCAGGGAGAGGGCGGCATAGATGGAGAAGGCGTCGAAGTATTCGAACAGGTCGATCTGTTCCAGATGCAGACCGGCTTTGTCCAGAGCCGTTTGCACCGATTGGCGTGCGGCGCGGAAGGTCAGCGGGTCGGGGCGGTCGTGCAGCCCCAGCGTGTCGCTGACCGAGGCCGAAGCCGCAATGCGCACGACAGGATGCGCCAGGCGGGACGGTAACAACTCCAGACGGGTGAGCAGCACGGCTGCTGCACCGTCGGCATATGGGGCAATGTCGAACAGGTTGAGCGGATCACACACTGGTTCTGCTGCCTGGTATGTCTTGAGCGCCACCTGGTTGTGATACATGGCATACGGGTTACCGATGCTGTTCTGGTGCGCGGTGAGAGGAAATCCAGCCAGGCCATCTGCGGGCAGATGAAATTCATGCTGATAGCGGCGGGCCAGCAGAGCGGCCTGGACGGTGGGGGTGATGCCGTGAACGGCTTCGTACTCGTTATCGGTTTGGGTGGCGGCGGCAGTTTCCAGGTCGGCGCCGATGCCGTCGGTGAATTTCTCCACGCCGACGACCAGGGCCGCCTCCACCAGGCCGCTTTTGACAGCAAGGTACGCCTGCCGCAGCGCCGCACCCCCCGAGGCGCCTCCGACCTCAATGGTCGCGGCCTCGATGCCAGTCAGACCGGCATAGTCGGCCAGCAAGGTGCCAACGTGGGCCTGCCGGGAAAGGTTCGGCGCCAGGACGTTGGCGGCGAAGAGCGCCTGCGGCTTGATTCCACCGGCGTCTTCCAGGGCGGCGTGAATAGCCTGCACGGCCAGCGAGCACAGGGAGGTTCCCCAATGCTCGCCGACGGGTGTTTGTCCAATTCCGGCAATGACAACGTCAGTCATAGTTGGCGGCTCACTTCATGGCAATTTTGCCGCGCAGGCGCGCATACATGGCGTAGTCAATCTCGGTGCGGCGGGCGATGTAATCCTGGGTTTTGGGGGCTTTGTCGCGGCGCTCGAGGAGTTTCTCGGTGACGGTGATGTCGAGGGCGTCGGAACCGGCGCCGGAGCCGAAGGAAACGACCAGAATGCGGTCGCCGGGTTTGGCGATGTCGAGCGTGGCGGTCAGGCCAATGATGGCAGCCCCGGCGTAGGTGTTGCCGATGACCGGCGAGAGCAGGCCGGGAGCGATTTGTTCGGGGGTAAAGCCGAGCAGGGAGGCAGCCCGCTGCGGGAATTTGGTGTTCGGCTGATGGAAGATGGCCCAGGTGTAGTCAGAGGCGGTGGTGCCCATGGCTTCCATCAAGAGTTTGCCTGCGGAAATAATGTGTTTGAAGTAAGCCGGTTCGCCGGTGAAACGGTTGCCGTGCTCTGGATAGCGCTGGTACTCGCGCCGCCAGAAATCGGGGGTGTCGGTGACGTAGGAATAGGCGGCGTTGATGACGGCCAGCGATTCTTCTGCCGGGCCGATGATGAAGGCGGCACCACCGGCGGCAGCGGTGTATTCCAGGGCGTCGCCGGGCTTGCCCTGGGCGGTGTCGAGGCCTCCGGCGACGGCATAACGTCCCATGCCCGATCCGACCAGGCCCATGGCCATGACGATGGCCTCCGTCCCAGCTTTGCAGGCGAACTCCATGTCCGCCGCCTGGACGTGGGGCGCGGCCCCAATTGCCTCGGCGATGATGGTGGAGGTCGGTTTGACGGCGTAGGGGTGCGACTCAGACCCGAACCAGACGGCGCGAATTTCAGCCGGGTTCACCCCGGCGCGTTTGAGGGCGTTGCGCGTCGCTTCGAGCGACATGGTGACCACGTCTTCATCCAGCCCTGGCACGGATTTTTCTTTGATGGGCAAACCGCTGGCGCGACCGCCTACCCAAACGCGGGCGACTTCGCGCGCCGGCAGGCGATAACGCGGCACGTAGGCACCGTAGCCCACAATTCCAACGGGACGAGCAGGTTTAAGCGGGGTTTTGTTTTCAGTCATATCAAGTCCTCGATGAATCACTCCCTGAACAGGAGAAAGGGGGATTAAGAATTGAGCAATTTCAGGATTTCCTCGGCGTGGTCAATGCGTACGGTTTTTTCTGCGACCATCTGGGCCGCCACTTTTTTAATTTGATCTCCAGTCGCTCCGGCGGCGATGGCAACCTGGCGGGCGTGGAGGGACATATGCCCGCGCTGGATGCCTTCGGTGGCGAGGGCGCGCAGAGCGGCCAGATTTTGCGCCAGGCCGACCGAGACGATGATTTCGGCCAGTTCGGCGGCGGTTCGGACGCCCATCAGTTTGAGAGCGGCTTTGGCCGCCGGGTGAACTTTGGTGGCGCCGCCGACAATGCCGACGGCCATTGGCATTTCAAGCGTGCCGACGAGGTTGCCCTCGGCGTCTTTGCCCCAGGTGGAGAGACTGGTGTAGCGCCCGCTGCGCGCCGCGTAGGCGTGGGCCCCGGCCTCGATGGCGCGCCAGTCGTTGCCGGTGGCGATGACCACCGCGTCCACGCCGTTCATGATGCCCTTGTTGTGCGTGGCGGCGCGGTAGGGATCAGCAGCGGCAAAGGCCCAGGCCTCGATGATTCCGTCGCGGACGCGCTCACCGGGGTAATTGTCGAAGGCCAGTTCGCGGACCGGGATGGTGCAACGGGCGCGGGCCAGTCGCCGGTCCGCCAGGTTGGAGAGGATGCGCAGGTGAACGCGTCCACCGGTAATTTGCTCGATGCGGGGGGCGAGGCGTTCACAGGCGGTGTTGATGGCGTTGGCGCCCATGGCGTCGCGCACGTCGTAAATCAGGTGGACGACGAGGAAGGGGCCGATGGGTGAGTCGGAGAGGATGCGCACTTCGAGGTCCCGCGCCCCGCCGCCGAATTTTTTGAGAAGGGGGTCAATTTCATTGGCGGCAGCCAGCAGTTCGGCTTTGTGTTCCAGGATGGCCAGCCGCGCGCTGTCCACGTTCGCCAGGTCCAATACCTGGATTTGTCCGATCATCTGTGGTTCGGAGGTGGTGGCGATAAAACCGCCGCCGGCGCGGGCCAGTTTGGCCATGAAGGAGGCGCCGGCGATGACCGATGGCTCTTCAATGGTCATTGGGACGAGAACTTCGCGCCCGTTGACCACGAAGTTGAGGCCAATGCCAAGCGGCAGGCCAAAGGTCCCGATGGCGTTTTCGACCATGTGATCGGCCTGGTCGGGGGGCAGGCCGCCGGTCTGGAAGGAAGCGAGTTCCTCGGGGGGCAGTTCTGCGGCGTCGGCCAATTTTTGCAGCCGCTCGCCAAGGGGGAAATTGTAGAATCCAGCAATACGGGAAGTGGTCATGCGAATGATTATATGCCTGGTTCCTGGCAAAATCTATCAAACTTGGCGAATTCGGATATCTAGAGTAGAATTCTGCCGAGGTGTTTCCATGCTGCTGACACGCGAAGAACTCCAGGACAGGTTGATTGCTCTCCATCGCGCCAGTCTGGAACTGGTTCGGAACATCTCTCTGGAAACGCTTCTCGAGCGAATTGCGGCGCTGGCGTGTGAGCAGGCTGGAGCGCGCTATTCGGCGGTGGGGGTTTTGAATGAAAAGGGAGAATTGAAACGCTTTATTACCTATGGGATGACGCTGGAAGAAATCAAGCGCATTCCACATTCGCCGCGCGGCCTGGGATTGATTGGGGCTTTGATGAAAGGGGACAGCGGGAATATCCGCATCCCTGAAATTGCGGCGGATCCGCGCAGCGTTGGCTTTCCGCCGGGCCATCCGGTGATGCATAGCATGCTGGGGGTGCCGATTCGCTTGGGCGGGCGGCAGTTGGGACAGATTTACCTGACCGATAAAGAAGGGGGAAAAGAATTTTCAGCCGCTGACGAGATGATTATCGAGATGCTGGCGGCGTATGCGGCTGTGGCTATTGAAAACGCCCGTCTCTATGAACAATTGCAAGAAAGCGAGCGCGAAATGAGCCGGCGCAATGCTGAGTTGACGCTCAGCAATCAAGTCAGTCAGGCGCTTGCTTCTTCGCTGGACCTGAATGAAGTTTTGCACAAGATGCTTTCTCTTCTCATGGCCCATTTCAAGGTGGAGGCCGGAGAGGTGTTTCTCAAGGAGGAAGGCAGTGATAATTTATGCCTGACTCTTCACCGTGGCGAGGCAGCAGAGGCGTTCTGGACGCGCACCCATTTCAAGATCGGCGAAGGGATGGTTGGCCGGGCCGCAGCAACCCGTGCGCCGGTGATTAGCAGCCACCTGCAACGGGATGACCCGGAAGTGCGGATGGCGGTTGTCGAGGCGGGGTTCAAGCAAATCGCCTGCATTCCTCTGATGGCGCGGGGGGATGTGGTAGGGGTGCTGACGATTGCGGCGCGTGGACGGCGGGCATTGACTCGACAGCAGGTGCAGATGCTGGTTGCAATTGGTAGCATGACGGGCGTGGCGATTGAAAATGCACGCCTGCATGAAAACGTCCGCCGGCTGGCGATCCTTGAGGAGCGCGAGCGGATTGGGATGGATTTGCACGACGGCGTGATCCAATCCATCTATGGTGTGGGGCTTTCTCTGGAAAATGTTCGCCAGATTTTACGCGAAGACCCGGATGCCGCGGCTTTACGCTTAACCCAGGCCATGGAGGACATTAACCGCACTATTCGCGATATTCGCAACTATATTCGAGATTTGCGCCCGCGCCCGTTGCAGGAAGAAAATCTGATCAGTGGATTGGAGCGCCTCACGACCGAATTTCGCCAAAATACAGGTTTGGAGGTCGTCTTCTCGGGGCCAAAAAGTGAGGCGCTGAGCGACCTGCCGCCAACTCACGCCCTGACTCTTTACTTGATTTGTCAGGAAAGTCTGGCCAATGCAGCCAAGCATTCACACGCGACCAGGGTTTCGGTGGACTTGTGGTTGACTGCTGACCGCGTCTTGCTGGAAATTACCGACAATGGACGTGGATTTGACCCGGCAACCGTGAGCCGCACCGCCGGTCACGGCCTGGTCAATATGCATACGCGCGTTTTGAATGCAGGGGGCGACATTGAGATTACTTCTGCTCCCGGAGAGGGGACGAGCGTTCTTGTCTGGCTGCCACGCTCGAAAAAGCCAGGCGAAGAAAAAACGTAACTATTCAGGCTGTCATTGCGAGGGCGTTCTCTGCCCGAAGCAATCTCGTCTTGAACAGGAAAAACCATGCTTTGGGAGACTGCTTCACTCGCAAAAAGCGCTCGTTCGCAGTGACACCCCTGTTTCGAGTGGATGGCTGAATAGTTACGAAAAAACGCTATAAACGGCCTGGCTGAAACGCAGAGATCTGCGTTTCACATTTGTCTTCAGAGCACTTCGTTGACAGAAGAAATTTTTAAGATTTCAGCCTTGATATGCACTTCTATGGCAAGTTCCAACTTTACCCCCCTATATATGGGGGGGCGTTTTTTGGAAGAGCAAACTGATTGTCATGTGCAGTTGCTATATCTGTTTGTGGAACGCTAGTTCTAAAATTGCTTTTTTTAAGATTCCATAAGCCTTAAAAATCTGTAAGTTTTTAGAAGAGCGTAGGTTTCTCGTATGGATTGAAATCGGCCTTTCTGCTAGAATACAAGTACCGTGTAGTCAGCACAAATTCCCGTAAGCGATTGGACAAATCAGCAATTTTCTCTCCCGCTGTATTTGCAGCGGGTTTCTGTCCCTGCATCTTCTTACAAAACGCTACACTTCATAACCAGGAGAAGAGATATGGATGCTGCACAGGCCTGGCAATCAGCCCTTGCACAACTTGAGATGGAAATGCCCAAGGCGTCTTTCGATACCTGGGTGCGCGATGCTCGCCTTCTGCGCGCTGATAAGGGGGTGATTACGATTGGCGTCCGCAATGCCTACGCGCGTGACTGGCTGGACCGTCGTCTTTCGGAGACTGTCCAGACTCTTCTTTCAAAACTGTTGGAAGAAGAGGTCGTTGTTCGTTTTGTGGTTGCCTCGGAGGCAGAAGAAGCAGAGGAAACTGCTTCGCCCGTCGCGGAAACGGACCTTGCTGCTGCTTCTGTCAAAAGTACCTCGCCGGCTCCCTTGCGCCCTGCCAATCTCAATCCTCGTTATACCTTTGCGAATTTCGTGGTAGGGCCAAATAACCGTTTGGCGCACGCGGCTGCCCAGGCAGTGGCCGAGAATCCTGCCATTGCTTACAATCCCCTTTTCCTGTACGGTGGTGTTGGCTTGGGCAAAACGCACCTTCTCCACGCGATTGGCAATGCCTGCCAGGAACGCGGCCTGTATGTGCTGTATGTTTCTTCCGAAGAATTCACCAATGACCTGATCAATGCCATTCGTACGCACACCACGCCCGCTTTTCGCGAGAAATACCGCTCTGCCGACATCCTCCTGATTGACGATATTCAATTTATTGCCGGCAAGGAGTCCACGCAGGAAGAGTTTTTCCATACTTTCAACACGCTGCACGGTCAAAACAAGCAGATTATCTTATCCTCCGACCGGCCACCGAAGGCCCTGGTGACCCTCGAAGAACGCTTGCGCTCTCGCTTTGAATGGGGATTGACCGCCGATATTCAGCCCCCTGATTTCGAAACCCGCCTGGCCATTCTCCGCTCTAAGGCCGAACGACAGGGACGCCATGTGCCTCCGGAAATCATGGAGTTTATTGCCCGCCGGGTTCAATCCAACATCCGCGAACTGGAAGGCGCCCTGAATCGAATTATCGCCTTCGCGGAGTTAAGCGGCATGGCGCTGACGTTGCAACTGGCCGAGTCGGCGCTGGCAGATCTCTTGCCGCAACGCTCCGAGATTCGCCCGGATGCGATTGTGGATGTGGTGGCCCGCACCTTTAACCTTTCGGTGGAGCGATTGCTTTCTTCGGAGCGCTCGCGCGAGGTGGCTTTGCCTCGTCAGATTGCCATGTACTTGATGCGTGAAACCAATCTCTCGCTCCCGCAAATCGGCCAGGCGCTGGGCGGACGCGACCACACCACAGTCATGTACGCCTGCGAGAAGGTGGCCGACCTTATCGAACGGGATGATAAAATCCGGCGTCAGGTGGTCCAGATGCGGAATATGCTCTATGGCGCCTCGACTGCTCTATAACTGGCACTGAGAAAACACGCCGCTGCCTGTTTTTTTCGGGCGGCGGCTTTTTTTTACAGCAGGTTGCCCAGGGAGATGAAGCAGCTTGGGGCTGGCGTCTCGCCATGACATGCAGGCAGGACTATAATTGTCATACGTTCTCCTGTTCCGCCTCCCACTCGCATTCCTGAAAGGAGTTCCCATGGACCCTCAACTCCCCGCCCAACTTGTGCAATTTCTCGCTCCCTTCCTGCCTTACCTGGTCAAAGGCGTCAAACTGGCCGGGCAGGAGGCAGCCAAAGCCCTCGGCGAAAAAGCCGGTGACCAGGGCTTCCGCCATCCCCAACCATAGGGAGATTGCTTCGACCTCCGGTCTCGCAATGATATAGACGCGAGGATAGGGCTGTGGACGTTTCTTCGGGTCGGCTGGATTATTTATATGTGTTACAATATGAATTGCAATACACAGAAAGGAGCCTGACATGCAGCAAATCATTGGGGTCACCGAACTTCAGCGCAAATTTCGCTCGTTTTTCGATCAGGTGGTCAGCAAGCGCACGCCGATCATCCTGACCCGCGGTTCACGCCCGGAAGCAGTGCTGATTTCTTATGAAGACTATCTGCGCTTTCAGCAAATCCAGGAGAGCGAGGTGCTGGCGCGTTTCGACAAGGTCTGGAACCGTCTGGCCGAAGTGAACGCTGCCGTGAGCGAAGAAGAATTGGCTGCCGACATCGAAGCCGCGCGGAGGTAGCCCATGCGCGCGGTGATTGATACGGGGGTGCTGGTCAGCGCGTTGATCCGCCGCCAGGGGACAACCGGCAATGTGTTGCTCGCCCTGCGCGATGGACGCTTTACTGCTGTTTACTCCACTGATATTCTGGTAGAAATTATTGA
>Ga0209227_1000924_pt1 | contig 24066 bp, 23 predicted proteins | sample YNPBryantNP2012_FD_185815 | JGI IMG/M metagenome (GOLD analysis project Ga0209227, IMG submission 185815) | Anoxygenic and chlorotrophic microbial mat microbial communities from Yellowstone National Park, USA - YNP Bryant NP 2012 (SPAdes)... ...
TTTTCCACACCGGGAAAAACCTCCCCGATGCGCTTGTCGATGGCATCGTAGGCTTTCTGAGCTTCCGGCACACTCGTGCCGAAAGCCACCACCAGAATGGCCTGCTTGGCTTCTTGAGCCCCTCCGTGTTTCGCCAAAGCCTTTTCCACTCCCAAGCCTCCGCACAAAGCCGCCCAAAGGCCAAGGACCCCAAAAAAAACCGCCGAATCTTTCACGAACCTTCCGAGCATAGGACACTCCCCCTTCTTAAGGCAAAAGAATCCGCTTCGCGCCCGCGCCGCCCGTGGTCTCAACCGCAAATCCTCAGCGGCGCCCCGATGATGCGCATGCCTTCGTCGCTCACCTGAGCCCGCACGCAAAGGATTTCCTGCATACCTTGCGTGATCATGCGCCACCAGTTCTCGGCGATGTCGAATTCGCTGCGGGCGACCCCCACCGTGTCGGCGCCGAAGCGGTCCATGCACGCGTAGGACCCCCAGCTGTCTTCGTGTAGTTCTCCTCCGCCCGTCACATAAACAATGAGTCCTCTTTTCATGATGCTCCTCCGCTGCTGGGAGCGCTCAGGGACGCACTGCGGCGTCCCCGAGCGGTTAAAGGGTGAAAGGAACGATGAGGAGGGTGGTGCGGGGAAAAAGGTGGGCCGCCTTTTTCCCAAAAAAAAATCCTTAGAGCCGACGGCTCTAAGGATTGCACCCAGTTTCGCTTGGTCCTTGCGGCGGAAACGCGACGGCATGCACCCGTGCCGTGTTTCCCGACGATCAGGCAGGTCTTCTGGCTCACGGATCGTCCGAACGCCCGCACCTTCCCGGCGATTTTTCGTCGCCAGTGGCATTCTTACAGACGTCGTCCCCGTTCACAGCGGCGGGACCGCTCCCGACTTACACGGGATTCCCTTTTAAGCGTCGAGCACCTGATCGCTCATGAAATATTGTCGCCTCTTGGTAGCACGCGCCGCCGGTGGTGTCAAGAGAAAGTTTTCATGAGGGAGTCCCCATCCCCAACCATCGTGGCCTCGAAGGGGCCAAGGATTTGAGCCCAGGGCGAAGCCCCCGGAAAGCGCATGCGCCCCCGCAAGACCAGCCTGAAGGGGCGCAATACCCCGACCCGGGGCCTCGACCGCATGTCATCCGTGGGGGAAACCCACGGCCCGGCTCCTTGGGTGTTGGGGTTCGTTCGCCGTCGTCTCGGGGCCCTCGAATACCTGCTTTCCGGCTCCGTGGCCGTTGGGGTTCGCTGCGCTCCCCCCAACCTACAGGGTTTCGTGGCGCAGGATAAGCATTTCCACGGCCTCTTCGCTTTGCAGCAGCTCCGCTACGACGCCGCCGTTATGAGCCACCACCTTTTCCATCTTGGGGTATTGCTCGGCCGTGACGCGAATGCGAAACCCTTCACCTGGTCGCATAAAGCGCAGACGTAAACTTACGTCCAAAAAGCCCGCTCAACAGTCACCCCGGTAATCGGCAATGCCGTCGGCCTGCCGCTCCTTTTTTCCCTCCACGGCTCTTTCCTTCATTTCTTCCGCCTTCCACGCCTTGACAGTCTTTGCGTTTTGCTTCACATTAGCCCGGCAATGGAAAGTCGAAACTTTCCCGGCATGACCCCCACACAAACCGCACACGGTTCCACGGTGGAACCCTTCCATGAACCTCCGGTCACGAAGACCCGGCTCATGACGCAAAAGGTATTTAAGACCCATCGGCCCGCTTCAGTGAAGGAGGTTTGCCATGAAACGCTTGATGCCCATCGTGATGTGCCTGACTGTTTTCTCGTGTTTTCTTTTCACCGATCGCGCCGCCGCCCATTTTGGGCTGATTCTGCCCTCCGACGACATCGTCACCGCCGATGACCCCAAGACGGTCACCGTTCAGGCCAAGTTCCTCCATCCCATGGAAGGCCACTACATGGACATGGAAAAACCCAAGCGGTTCGGTTTCCTCCACAAAGGTCAGAAAACGGACCTTACCCCATCCCTCCAAGCCCGTAAAGGGCGCGCTCCGGACCAGGATCGCGATTTTACGTTTTGGGAGGCGACCACCTCCATTCGAAAGCCGGGCGATTATCTTTTCTTCCTGGAACCGGCCCCCTACTGGGAACCCGCTGAGGACAAGTACATTGTGCACTACACCAAGGTGTGCGTGCAGGCTCTGGGATTGGAGGAAGGCTGGGACGCTCAGGTCGGGCTGGAAACGGAAATCGTGCCGCTGACCAGGCCCTATGGCTTGTGGACGGGAAACGTCTTTACAGGCCAGGTGCTCCTTAAAGGGAAACCCGTCCCCCATGCCGAAGTGGAAGTGGAATACCTCAACGAATCGCCGGATAATCCTTCTCCAGTCAAGGCCCCTTCGGACCCTTACGTCACCCAGGTGGTCAAAGCCGACCGCAACGGCGTGTTCACCTACGCCATGCCTCGAGCCGGCTGGTGGGGTTTTGCGGCGCTCAACGAAGCTTCCTGGAAGCTGAAAAAGGACGGGGTTTCCAAACCCGTGGAAATCGGCGCGGTCTTCTGGGTCCACACCACGGACATGAAATGATCCTCCTTTCAGGAAAGGATGGCCATGAGGCAGCATCACCATGACGACGCGCATCATCACGGACACGGGCACCACCATCATCACGGCCCGGAACACGGAACGCCCACCGGCCAGGATGCCGAGGCCTCCGGGGACGAACACGCCCCCGGTCTCCTATCCACAAAGGAAAAGCTTGCCAAGATGCTCCATCACTGGGTGCATCATAACCACGATCACGTGGCTTCCTATCGCCTGTGGGCGCAGCGCGCCCGATCGGAAGGCCTTCCCGAAGTGGCCGACGCTTTGGAAACGGTCGCCCAAAAATCCATGGAACTGACGGCTTTGCTGGAAAAGGCGAGAACGCACCTCCCATCGTGACCGCGAAGGTCTAAGAGGAAAAGCCCATGGCGCAGGAATGGTTTCGGACCCATTGTGCTCGCTTCGATCATGGCGGCTGCGGTTTGAAGGTGGCCGTCAAGGACGGCCGCATCGACAAGGTTTCGCCGGATTCGGACGATCCTTTCAGCCGCGGCTGGCATTGCCGCAAAGGCCTTTCGGCCAAAGAGCGCCTGGAACATCCCTTGAGGCTCACGCAGCCCCTTCGCCGCAACGGGCCTCGAGGCTCCGGCCTCTGGGAGCCCATTTCCTGGGATCAGGCTTTGGATCTGCTCACCCAGTCCTTTTCCAAGGCGCTGCGATCCACCGGACCGGAAAGCCTCGCTTTCGCTCAGGGCGCGCCCAAGGGTCCGGAATTTTTCCTGCTCCTTCGGCTGGCGAACCTGCTCCGGTGCCCCAATGTGGCCGGAAGCCAGCATGTGTGCCACATGCCTCGAGAACAGATGGCTCTGCTCACCTGTGGATTCTTTCCGGTGGCCGATTTGCACGGCCCGTCGCAATGCGTGCTCCTATGGGGAAGTAACCCGTCGGCCACCAATGAGGAAGGGGTTCTGGGAGGGCATCTCCTGGCGTGTCTGAAACAAGGCGCGCGTCTTGTGGTGGTGGATCCCCTGAGGACGGCCCTGGCCGAAAAAGCCGATCTGTGGCTTCAAATCCGCCCCGGCACGGATGATCTTCTTGCCATGGGATTGCTCCATGTGATTTTGGAAGAGGGGCTCTATGATCGGGCGTTTGTGGACCAGTGGACGGTCGGCTTTGATGAGCTCCGCCAAGCCGTACAACCCTATAAGCCTGATCGGGTCGCTGCCGGCTGCTGGGTGGATCCGGCACAGATCGTCTCGGCCGCGCGCCTTTACGCCCAATCCCGCCCGGCGTGCCTTCAGTGGGGCAATGCCGTGGAACACACCCCCAACAGTGCCCACACGTGTCGCGCTCTGGTGCACCTCATGGCCGTCACGGGTAACCTGGAAGAACCCGGAGGCAATGTCCGCACCGAAATGCCGCGCCTCATGCCCCTCAAGGACATGATCGCGCTGGACGATTTTCCCGACCGCCCCAAGAAGCTTCTCAACCACCACCATGGCATTCACCCGCGCCTCATTTCCGTTCCCAGCTGGATGGTGGTGCAATCCATTTTGCAGCAGGCCCCTTACCCCATCCGGTGCCTGTACGTGCAGGGGACCAACCCCATGCTCAGCTATTCCGAGACACCGAGCGTCAAGAAAGCCCTGGAGTCCTTGGATTTCCTGGCTGTGGCCGATCAGGTGATGACGCCCACGGCCGCCCTGGCCGACGTGGTGCTCCCCGTGGCCTTGCCCATGGAATACGACGATATGGGCCACTACGGGCTGCCCCACGGCTTTGTCACGGCTCGCCCCAAGGTGGTGGATCCCCCCGAAGGGTGTCGTTCGGACATGTGGATCCTGAACGAATGGGGAAAGCGCCTGGGGCTGGCCGACCGGTTTTGGGACAGTCCCGAGGCCGTTTTGGAAGCCATTCTGGCCCCGTCCGGGCTGTCTTACCGAGAGTTTTGCGAAAAAGGCGTGCTGTTCGGACCCAAGCGTTTTCGAACGTACCGGGACAAGGGTTTCAAAACCCCGTCCGGTAAGGTGGAATTGCGATCCAGCCTTCTGGAAAAGTGGGGCTTTCGCCCGCTTCCCGAAGCCGAGGATCCCGCGCCCTTGCCGGACGATTTTCCCTTGCTGCTCACCAGCCGAAAGCCCAAGGACTTTTTTCATTCGGCCTACAGGCATCTGGACAGCCTGCGAAAAAATCACCCGGAACCCGTCGTGTGGATTCCCTTCGAGACGGCGGCTCGGTTGGGCATCGAGGAAGGACAACCGGTGGCCATTGAAACGACCCACGGGCGTATTCGGCAACGGGCCCATCTGACGGATGCGCTGAAACACCCTGTGCTGTCAGCCGACTACGGCTGGTGGTTTCCAGAAAGAACCGATGATCCTTTGCGGGGTTGGGATGAGGCCAACCTCAATATGCTCACGGCGGTGGACAGAACGGATCCCGTCATGGCCACACCCCAGGTTCGGGCCATCCCGTGCCGCATCATCCCCGTTTAGGAGCGCTCACCAACACCAGCCGTGCCCAAAGTAGAACCGCCACCAAATGGGAGGATACCTGTCCTCGCAATAAGGATCCCGGACCACCACGGGCTCTTCGGGCCAGAGGTGCATTTCCAGGACGGTCACCACGGGGTAGACGTAAGGAACGGCGCCGACGGTCCTTTGTTCCGTTCCCGTAATGGTCCCGGCGACGGTCACCAGCCGGTTGGGGCTAAAAAGGGCCGTATCCACAAAGCGGGGATCCTTGGCGAGAAACCGCCCGCCCGATCGCGTGGATCCCGTCGGTTTTCCCTGCCGGTCGGCCGGCAGTTCGAGAACCTCAAACCACGTGCCGTCAGCCCTGTTTTCCCCGGAAAGAATCTTGCCGCTCCAGATGACCACTTTGCCCTTGTAAAAGTCGGGATTGCGTCGAACCTCTTCCAAGCCGAGGTTCATGGTCGCTTGGTCGCGCACCTGGGGGGAAATCACGTGGGCGCATCCGGCCGAAATCGCCACCACACCCAAGCACAGAAGAAAAAGCCCTCGTTTCATAACATCACTCCGCACGGTCCAGGCGGCACACCGGCGCGTGCTTAGCCAGCGCCTCCGCCATGGCCGTCAGTTCCAGAAACCATTGCTCCTTGGGCCGACCTTCTTTCAAGTCGATCTCCTGAAGAATCTGCGCCAGAGGGAAAACCTCCAACCCCCTGCCCCGCTGGCCCAAAACCAGAACGTCCCGCCGGTCCCGGCGCAGCATGGCGCTCATCTCTCGAGCCGCCGCCGACCCCATGCGGCTGGCCAGGATGCGGTCGAAAGCCGACGGAACGCCACCCCGTTGAAGATGCCCGAGGATGGCGGTGCGCACCTGATACAGCCCGTGGCTTTCCTCTTCCAGAAGGCGGCTGATAAAGTCCGTGGTGTAGTGCCGCGATGCGTTCTCGTTTCTAAGATAGATGACCATTCTTTTACCGCACTGAAAGCTTTCCCGAAGGGCAGCCACATCCTCGTTCAGTTCGGCGAGCGTGATGCCCTTTTCCGGCAGATAAGCCTTTTCCGCTCCGGAAGCCAAAGCCGCCATCAAGGCGAGAAACCCCGACTGGCGCCCCATGACTTCCACCACGAAGGTGCGTTTGGTGGCGCCCGCCGTGTGCCGAATCTTGTCGATGGCCTGCACAATGTTGTTGAGCGCCGTATCGCAGCCGATGGTGAATTCCGTTCCCGGAAGATTGTTGTCGATGGTCGCCGGAACCAAGACGATGGGAATGGCCAAGGCTTTCCATTCGGATGCCTTTTCCACCAGCCGCACCACATTCTGGTAGGTGCCCAACCCGCCGATGGCGATGAGTCCTCGAATCTGGTGCTTTTCGATGGTTTCGGCCACCCGCTCCACATCTTCGGCACTGAGATCGTGCCTCATGGTGCCCAGATCCGAACTGGGCCGGTTGACCCACGACGTGAGTTCGTTCCATTCCAGAGGCATGAACTCCCCGCGGATCAGGCCCCAGAAGGCATCCCGCACTCCCACGACGGGAAACCCTTCGTTCATGAGGCACCGAGCGGCGATGCTCACCGCCGTGTTCATCCCGGGAGCGTCGGCGCCGCCGGTGAGCAATGCCACAGGGCCGTCCGAGTGGGTCGCCGCCGCCGGCTCGATGCGCGTGAGGGTCTTGATGAGTTCCAGGGTGCGAATGAACCCCTCCCCGCGAAGTTTCTGGGCTTCCTGGTAGAAGCCCTGGTCGATCTGCTTGCCCACCGCCTGGCTCTTTTCCACCACTTCCATCAGAGGGGTCATCACCACGCGGTTCTTCTGAAGCCCCACCATGTGCCGAAGGGGCTCATCCCTCGCCTGCACCAGAGCGTCCACGGCCGCCACCCCCAGACGGGTGGCGAGAATGCGATCGAAAGCCGAAGGCGCCCCGCCCCGCTGCACGTGGCCCAAGACCGTGACGCGCACATCGATGCCCAGTCGGTCTGCCAAGATCTTCTTGAGTTCCTCGGTTCGAATCGGCAATCCGTCGGGATGGCGGGCTCCTTCCGCTACCACCACCATCTGATGCGGCCGCCCGATGGCTCGCGCCTTTTCGATGGCCCGCGTCATCTTCTGATGCCAGCGCAGGTCCAATTCCTCTTCGGGCACAAGGACCCAGGAGGCCCCGCCGCCCAGGGCCCCCATGAGGGCCAGGTAGCCGCAGTGGCGCCCCATGGTTTCCACCACGAAGGTGCGCTGGTGGGATGCCGCCGTGGATGTTAAATCGTCGATGGCCTGCACAATGTGGTTCAGGGCCGTATCCACGCCGATGGACATATCCGTCCCGTAAAGGTCGTTGTCGATGGATCCGGGAAGACCCACCACGTGCAAGGCGTGGGGTGCTTCCGACACGCCCTCCTTTTGAAGCGCTTCCACGTGGGAGGGCCACTCTTCCGCCAGGATATGGGCTCCCATGAGGGATCCGTCGCCGCCGATCACCACAAGGGCGTCGATCCCCAAGGCGACCAGATGCCTCACGGCTTGGAACCGCCCTTCGCGAGCGCGGAATCTTTCGGATCGGGCCGTGCCGAGAAACGTCCCGCCCCGGGGAAGAATCCCGCCCACGTCGCTCCACCCCAATGGGCGAATGGATTCGCCGCCGCTCACCAGCCCTTCATAGCCGTTATGAATGCCGTAGACCTTCAGCCCGCAATCCAAAGCCCGCCGGACCACCGCTCGAACGCCGGCGTTCATGCCCGGAGCATCCCCACCGCTGGTCATCACCGCAATACTGCGCACCATGGAAGTCTCCTCACCCAGGGCTCGGCACCCCTCTCCATCTTTATGATAGATTCGCTTTCAAAAACGGTTGACAGCCTTCAATCCGGCCGGTTGTGCCGAAAGCCGGCCGTACGCGCCCGAAAAAAGCCGACAAGGCCTGGGCGTTTCAAACCTTTCAGGCGCTTCCTGGAGGCTTAATTACCCCGAAATAGCATAGCTGACCAGAGCCACCGCCTTCAGCGTTTCCGAGGCATCTCGAACGTGGACAAGGACCGTGGCGATGCGCGATCCGCATTGAAGAACCCTCGCTTCGGCCGTCATAGTCGAACGGGCCGGGCTCAAGAAATTGATGCTCATCTCGATGGTCGGGGTGAATTGGTCGGCCTCAAGGCGTGACAGCAACGCCGCAGCACCGGCAAAATCCGCTAAGGCGCTGACAATGCCCCCTTGAATCATGCCGCGCGAATTGCACATGTGCGCCTTGTAGGGCAGCCGCACAAAGGCCATGCCTGAATCAGCCTCCACAACCTCCATACCGAGCCACCCCACTGCAGGAACCTGATCCACCCTTTTCGCCACATGCTCACAAATCTTTCCCATGGACTCGCCTCAGTTCTCGTGAATTGGTTTCCGAGGATCGGCAATAATCTTGCAATTCACGCCCCGCTATGATAGGCACCGAGCCAATTCCGTCCTTCGGAGGACGCGTCGGGGCGTAGCGCAGACTGGTCAGCGCACCTGCCTTGGGAGCAGGGGGTCGGCGGTTCAAATCCGCCCGTCCCGACCAGGGAAATTCCATGCCAGCCCATTGGGCCTTTTCGCTCAAAGCCCACAAGGGCTGCTGAGCCCACTCGAGCGCACACCTCCAGGCGAGACATTTACCCCAGGTCCACGTGTTCGTCAAAGCCACACACCCCACAATTTGTAGACCGGCATAAATCGACAACAGGCCGATTTCTCGACGCCCCCCGGCGACTCCCGTGTCAGGGCCGGCACCGCTCTGAAAATGGTCTGCCCAGCCCGTAGGATGAATCACGGAAAGCCAGGCATCGGTGAAAGCCGTGCTGGAGGCACCTTGGGTTCATGAGACCACGAACATTGTGCTGGCAAGTTGGCAGGAACTCGTTCGCAGAAAGCCCCATGCGGTGCTTCGCGTGCACTCGGGACATTTGGAACTCCGGTCCCGCTGATTTAGGTGGCCTTTGGCCGTTCATTCCAGTTTTCGCAAGTTTGGGATGCGGGCCCCATCTGTTCAAGCGGCATTCACATAGACTTGGGGATTGACAGGCCTGCTTCGGTTTGTCTAGAGTGGCGCCCCTGGAATGAATCGTGATTCAGTGGCCTCTCGAGAAGGTTTCGAGGGGCTTTTTGTTCCCCGTGAGCAATGCCGCAAGGAACGAGGAAGGCCGCTATGGATGTGCCCAGCGTACTCAAGCCTTTTGTCGAGGTCAGCCGCGCTCTGTGCGACGGGGTGGAAGCCGCCGACGTCATGAATCTCATCACCCAACGCCTCACCCAATCCCTCGGCCTCAAAGGGGCGGCCATCAAGGCCTACGACAAGAAGCGATCCCGGCTGGAACTGGTGGCCGGTTACGGGCTGAGCGAGAATTTTCTCCTTTCCAAGCCGAGGGAAGGCAGCTTGTGCGCCTCGGTTCCCCGGCAGGTGGTGCAGATCGAAGATCTGCGTCGGGAATCCAACGGAACGGATTTTGAGGCTCTGCTCTTGGAAGGCGTGCGCGCAGCGGCCGTCGTTCCTTTGGATGTGGAGCAACAGCCGGTGGGAATGCTGGTCTTGTTTGCCGCCGAGCCTCGAAAGTTCACCAGGGAAGAACTCCAGTTTGCGGAAGCTCTTGCAAGCCGGGGCATTGTCACGCTGGCCTGGGAACGGAAATTGGAAAACATCATCGAGCGGGAACGGCGCTATCTGTCCAGCTTTCAGGAAATCACTCAGGCCATCAATTCCACGCTGAACATCAACAAGGTACTGGAACTGGTGGTGACCAAAATTACGCAGGTCATGGGGGTCATCGGCACGACCGTCCGCCTTCTGGATCCCAAGTCCAACACGCTCTACCTGGCCCAGGCCTACGGGCTGAGCGAGCGGTTCCTCAAGAAAGGTCCGGTGGACCCGGCGAAAAGCATCGCTGAAAACATGGCCGGGCGGATCGTCGTCATCGAGGACGTTTACACGGACCCGCGCATCCAATACCGGGCGGAAGTCATCGAGGAAGGCATCCGCAAGATCCTTTCCATTCCCCTGCAGGTGCGCGGCAGGGTCATCGGTGTGCTGCGCATTCTGACCGGGGAACGTCCCCCGTTCCACGACTTGGAAATCCAGTTTGCCGCCGCTGTGGCCCAACAGTGCGCCATGGCCATTGAAAACGCTCGCATGTACCAGCGCGTCAAATACGAATACCAACAGCTGCTGATTGATTTCGGCTACGAAGGAAGCAGTCGCTAGGGACGAGACGGTCATGAAAAACGGGCAGAACCTTCTGAGGATTCAGGAGCATCACGATCCCGCCTTTGTGCGGCGCGTGGAACAACAAAGCGCCCAAAAGGTCTCCCACTGCTACCAATGCGGCAACTGCACGGCGAGCTGCGCCTTTACGGACGACTACGATTTTCCCGTCAACCAAATCATGCGCCTGATCCAGTTGGGCCGCAAGGAAACCGTGCTGAGCAGTCGGGCCATCTGGCTGTGCGGCCAATGCCAGGCCTGCACGGTGCGATGCCCGTGTACCATCGACGTGGCCCGGGTTATGGCGACGCTTCGTTCCATGGCCCTGGAAAGTGGGTGTGTGGCCGACAAGAACCTGCGGCGTTTCGCCGACGAGTTTCTCCGGTCGGTGTCTCTTTTCGGGCGCGTCTTTGAAGCCGGCCTTCTTGCCGCCTACAAGCTTCGGTCTGGATCCGTCCTGAGCGACCTGGAGTTGGCCCCTGCACTTTTCAAAAAGGGCAAGCTGCGCTTCGTGCCCCATCGCATTGGAGGCCGTCGGGACGTGGCGGATCTGGTGAAACGCTTTTCCGACACTCTGTAACGCTGCGTTTTGGGAACAGGTGCCTCATGCCCTTGAACAACCGCGTGGCCTATTATCCCGGATGTTCTTTAGAAGGCCTGGCCGTGGAATACGACGTGTCGACCCGCGCCGTGTGCCGCGCGCTCGGCCTCACCCTGGTGGAACTGGACGATTGGAACTGCTGCGGCTCCTCCCCGGCCTCCCTCTATGACCCCATGCTTTCCGCAACCCTTGCGGGCCGAAACCTCCTTCTTGCACAAGAGGTCCATTTGGATACCGTCATGACGCCCTGCCCGGGGTGCCTCAAGGCCCTCAAAGGGGCCCTTAAAACCCGCGACGCCCATCCGGAGGCGTTGGCACAGGCCCTGGGACGCCCTCTGTCCGAACGGGTGCACGCCATCTCCGTGCTGCAGCTTCTTTACGAAAAGGTCGGCCCCGAAGCCTTGTCTCAGGTCGTGCGCTGGCCTTTCGACGGCCTTGCGGTCGTCCCTTACTACGGGTGTCTGCTGACCCGCCCTCAGACCGTTGCGGCGTTTGACGATCCTGAAAATCCGGTTTCCATGGACCGCCTTTTGGAAGCCGTGGGCTGCACGGTTGCGGATTTTCCTTTCAAGACGGAATGCTGCGGCGCCACATCGGCGATGACGCGAAGCGACATCGTCGCCCGCCTTTCGGGTCGCCTTCTGGATATGGCCCGACGCTTGGGGGCTCGAGCCATGGTCGTCGCCTGTCCTTTATGTCAGCAGAATCTGGATCTGAGACAGGCTCAGGTGGAAAAAGCCATGGGCACACGCTTCGGCATTCCCGTCTTTTACCTCACCCAGGTGATCGGCTGGGCGCTGGGACTGCCGGCACAAGACCTTGGACTGGACAAGCTTATCGTGCCCGCAAACGGTGTCCTGCCGGCCCGGAAGCCCCCGGAGCCGTCGGCATCGTGATGACGAATTGAGGGAACGCTCATGCGGATCGGTGTCTTTGTCTGCCGCTGCGGCACAAACATTGCCGGCACCGTGGACACCCAAGCGGTGGCGGCCCGGGCTCTGGCATGCCCGGATGTGGTCTATGCCACGGAACTCGTCTACACGTGTTCCGAACCGGGCCAGCAGGAAATTCAAAACGCCGTTCTCACGCAACGGCTTCAGGGTGTGGTGGTGGCCGCCTGCTCCCCGCGCATGCACGAAATCACCTTTCGTCGCGCTGTGGAAAAAGCGGGGCTGAACCGCTACATGCTGGAAATGGCCAACATCCGGGAACACGTTTCCTGGATCGGCCAGGACAAGGCCGCCAACACCGAAAAAGCCTTGGATCTCGTGCACATGGCCGTGGCCAAGGTGCGCCGCAACGAACCCCTCTTCGGCTCCCAGGTGCCCCTCACCAAACGGGTCATGGTCATCGGCGGCGGTGTGGCGGGGATTCAAGCCGCCCTGGATTGCGCTGACGCCGGGCTGGATGTGGTCTTGGTGGAGCGGGAAGCCACCATCGGCGGCAAGATGGCCAAGCTGGACAAGACCTTTCCGACCATCGACTGTTCGTCGTGCATTCTCGGCCCCAAGATGGTGGACGTGGCGCAGAAGGAAAACATCACGCTCCATACTGCTACGGAAGTGGAGTCCCTGAGCGGTACCATCGGCAATTTTACGGTCACCCTGCGCAAAAAGGCGGTCTACGTGGATTGGGACGCCTGCACGGGATGCGGTCTGTGCATGGAAAAATGCCCATCCAAAAAGAACCCCGATGGGTTCAACGAAGGTTTGGCAACGGCTCCGGCCATCCGCATCCCCTTCCCCCAGGCCATTCCCAAGAAAGCCCACATCGAAAGAAGTGCCTGCCGGTATTTCACCACGGGAAAATGCCGCGTGTGCCAAAAGATCTGCCCCGTGGGAGCCGTTCGTTTCGACATGGAAGATCGGCACATCGAGGAAAACGTGGGCGCCGTCATCGTGGCCACGGGCTACGATCTTTTCGATCCCGCAGCCTACGGGGAGTACGGCGCAGGCAGATATCCGGACGTGATTACGGGAATGCAGTTCGAGCGCATTCTGAGCGCATCGGGACCTTTCGGGGGTCATATCCGGCGGCCTTCAGACGGGCGGGAACCTCGGGACATCGTGTTCGTCGCTTGTGTGGGGTCCCGGGATAAGTCGGTCGGCCGTCCCTATTGCTCGGGGGTGTGCTGCATGGTCATCGCCAAGCAGGCTCTCCTGGCTCGAGACCACCTGCCCGAGGCGCGCTGCTACGTTTTCTACATGGATATCCGGGCTCCGGGGAAGAATTATGACGAATTTGTCCGCCGGGCCATGGAAGAATACGGGGTTCAATACATCCGAGGGCGCGTGGGCAAGATCTACCCCAAGGGCGACCGGCTGGTCGTCCAGGGGGCCGATACCCTCCTGGGGGCTCAAGTGGAAGTGGAAGCCGATCTGGTGGTTCTCGCCACGGGGGTGGAACCGGCTCGCGGAGCCAAGGAATTGGCAGAAAAACTTCACATTTCCGCCGACACCTACGGCTTCTTCATGGAAGGCCACCCCAAGCTGAAGCCTGTAGAAACCAACACGGCGGGAATTTATCTTGCCGGAGCCTGCCAAGGCCCAAAGGACATTCCCGCCTCGGTCGCTCAAGGAAGCGCCGCTGCAGCCAAAGTGTTGGCCCTGTTCGCCCGAGACAGCATCGCCACGGACCCACAGACGGCCTATGTCGCGGAAAAGGTCTGCATCGGGTGCGGCAAGTGCCTTACGGTCTGTCCCTTCGGCGCCATCCAATGGAAAACGCTCAGGGACGGGACGAAAAAGGCCCAGGTGCTGGAAACGGTCTGCCAAGGATGCGGCTTGTGCAACGCCACATGCCCTCCCAAGGCCGTGCAGCTGAGGCACTTTACGGACGACCAAATCCTGGCCGAACTGGAGGCGTTGTGTGCGTAACGAGGCCCTGACTCTCACGAACCAAAGCAAGTCTTCCCTTCGCATCATCGGGTTCCTGTGCAATTGGTGTTCCTACGGCGGTGCGGACACGGCCGGCGTGTGCCGGTTCCGCCAGCCGCCCCTGCTGCGCATCATTCGCATTCCCTGCACGGGACGCCTGGACCCCATGTTTGTGGTCAAAGCCCTCGTCCAGGGAGCCGACGGGGTCTTGGTTTCGGGGTGTCATCCCAAGGACTGCCACTACGCCGTGGGAAACTTTTATGCCCGACGTCGGCTGGAACTGGTCGGGCGCTTTCTGCCCTTTATCGGCATCGACCCGAGGCGGTTTCGCTACACGTGGGTGTCCGCTTCCGAGGGGCAGCGCTGGCAGCAGGTGGTGACCGAGTTTTCCGCCCTCATCACAGAGCTTGGCGCCAACCCCGGCCTGGGTGACCATGTCGAGGGCTTTTTCCGGAAGGAGTCGTCAAGGCAAACATGAACACGCTGAAAACCCTTGTGGAATCCATTTGGGATCAGGTGGATATGGTCCTGGGTTGGCACCCCGGCTACGATCCGCTCCGTCCAGTGCCAGCCTTTGTTCGAGACCGCAAAGACATCGCCTCTCTCATCTGGAATCCCCTGTGTGCTCCCAACCTTTCCGTTTACCTGGCAAAATCATTCAAGACGCCGGCTCACGGGGAAAAGAAAATCGGCATCTTGGCCAAGGGTTGTGACAGCCGCTCCCTGACGGCCCTCATTCAGGAAGGCCTCGTGGATCGACATCGCCTGCTCATTATCGGCCTTCCGTGCCCGGGCACCGTGGATCCCGAGGCCGTGAAATCGGCCAGAACCCAATCCGGCCCCATCACTGGCGTGTCTTTTGGCGACGGCTGGGTGGAACTCATGTGCAGCGACGGCGTGGAGCGCCTGCCGCTGGACCAGGTTCTGGCACGACGCTGCCAGCGATGCCGGCACCCCCATCCCGTCCTCTACGATGTTCTCTTGGAAGACGCCATGCCCAGGCCCGTGCCCAAAGATCCCTTCGCCCATGTCCTGGCGCTGGAAGAACAACCCTTGGAGGCTCGCAGGGCTTTTTGGCTCAAGGAACTGGAACGCTGCCTTCGCTGCTACGCCTGCCGAAACGCATGCCCTTTATGCGTTTGCCAGGACCAATGCCTCGCCGAGTCGCGCACGCCCAAGTGGGTCACCCAAAAGGACACCGTCGCCGACAAATTCCTGTTTCACATGATCCACACCCTGCATCTGGCGGGCCGATGCACCGAATGCGGGGAGTGCGAACGGGTCTGTCCCATGAAAATCCCCATCGGACTGCTCAAAGAGAAGACGGCTCAGATCGCCATGGAGCTGTGGAACTACGAATCCGGGACGGACCCGGTTGCTCGGCCGCCTCTGCTCAGCTACGACGCCTCGGTCACTGGTCTCTGAACTGCGTGTCAAGCCACCAATGGAACGCGAAACTGCCATGAAAAGCGCATCCTTTGTCTCCCACGCCGACCTTCCCGGCCTTCTCGTTCGTCTGGCCGAAAAGGCCGAGCTCTGGGTGCCCGCTCCAGAGGATACGGCCCCTCATCGGGTTACGTTCAAACCATTTCAGGCCGGCATGGCCATCGATGTGCAGCGTCTGCCCGTCTCCTCCGCCAAGAAGCTGCTGTTTCCTCAGGGGGAAGAACTCTTGAGATTTCGCACGGACAAGTCGGCTTCCGACGCCGCCATGGAAACCGTTTTGTCGGAAAAGACGACGGAGGCGCGCCCGACCATTCTGTTCGGATGCCGGCCCTGTGATGCACGGGGATTTGTTGTCTTTGATCGCGCCTTTTTGCAGGGTCCCTCTGTGGACCCATACTACAAGGCACGGCGGGACATAAACCTCGTGGTGTCCATGGTCTGTCCCGGGCCGGATGCGGCTTGTTTTTGTGGTGCCGTGGGCAGTCATCCGGCGGACACCCAGGGCAGTGACGTGCAGATGATTCCCGTGAGCGGAGGCTTTGTGCTGCACGCGCTGACCGACAAGGGCCAAGAATTGATGGAGAATCTTGCAAGCGCGCCATCTCAGGCCCAGGAACAAGAGGCGCGCCAAGTGTGGGAATCGGTACGACGCTCGGTGGAAAATGTCGCCTCCTTAAAAGACAGCGCGCGGCATTTTCCAAAACGATTTGCCGATACCGCTTTCTGGCGTTTTCACACCGAACGGTGCCTCAGTTGCGGTGTGTGCACGTTTCTGTGCCCCACCTGCTATTGTTTTACCATCACCGACGAAACCGACGGTGTGCAAGGGCAGCGCCTCCGTTCCTGGGATGCCTGCATGTTTCATCACTTTACCCAAGAGGCCAGCGGCCATAATCCCCGTCCCACCAAGGCCGAACGGTTTCGCAACCGTGTGGGCCACAAGTTCAGCTATTTTCTGGAAAAGCACGGCCAGTTCGCCTGCTGCGGCTGCGGCCGTTGTCTCCGCCACTGCCCCGTGAGCATGGATATTCGCGCCATTGTGCAGGCCATGGGAGAAACGGAGGAGGTCCATGACTAGAACATGGCTCAAAGACCAGCCCTATCGGCCGCATATGGCCGTCATTCGCGACATCATTGAAGAAACGCCCGCCATTCGCACCTTTCGCCTCACATGGAAAGACCCGGCCGTTTCGGCGACCTTTTCTTTTCAGCCGGGGCAGGTGGGACAGATTTCCGTTTTTGGCGTGGGAGAATCCACCTTCGTCATCAATTCTCCGCCCACCCGCAGGGAATATCTTCAGTTCAGCATCATGCGCACAGGGGAAGTCACACGGGCTCTGCACCAGTTGAACGTGGGGGATACTGTGGGTGTGCGGGCACCTTTGGGAAACAGCTTTCCCTATGCCACCATGAAGGGCCGGGACATTCTCTTCATCGGCGGCGGCATCGGCATGGCTCCCCTGCGAACGCTGCTTCTGACCATGATCGACAATCGAGCCGACTTCGGTGAGATCATGGTCATTTACGGAGCTCGGACGCCCGAAGATCTGTGCTACCGCTACGAATTCGACGCATGGCGCGCCGCAGGTGTGAACCTTGTGCTCACCGTCGACCGCGAGGTCCCGGGGTGGACGGAAAGGGTGGGATTCGTTCCGACCATCCTGGCCGAAGAGGCCCCCAATCCCTACAACCGCGTGGCCATCACCTGCGGCCCTCCCATCATGATCAAGTTCGTTTTGGCCGGTCTCAAGGAACTGGGCTATGAGGACGAGCAGATCTACACCACTTTGGAGCGGCGCATGAAATGCGGCATCGGCCTATGCGGCCGGTGCAATATCGGCGGGACCTATGTGTGCGTGGACGGCCCCGTCTTTTCCGGAAAAGCTTTGAGGGCCATGCCCCCCGAACTCTGAACCTCCTGTTTTGAGTCGTCCCGCCGTTGCCGTCGCCAGCATTTATGCTGGCCGGCGATGTCATCATCACCGACGTGGTGCACGCCTTCGTGGTGGCGGTGACGCCCCTGGCGGCGGGTTCAGGACTTCCTACCCCTGAGCGGCTGGTCATCGGCAATTTGTGGAACGCCGTGGCCATGGCCCTGGAAAGTCTCTTTGGAGCACTTGGATAGCATCGATCGATCCAAGGGGGGAGCTTTTTGGCTTTCAATTTTCCTGCGGGGACGCTCGGTCGACCCCTTCGGTCAAGGGGCGAGGAAAGCCCTGGGATGTTTTAAGCACACACAAGGCCTTGTGGGCGGCGTCGAGAAGTTCGTGAGGCTTGTGCATGGCTGGGGTCAAGGTGGCCGTGCCGATCCGCGGCTTAATGAGAATGACGGTGCGCCGGTGTCTTAGCGGAGATCGGCGAATGAGCTCGTGAAGCTTTACGGCCAACGTGTGTGCCTCCTTTTCATCGGCATACGGGCACACCACCAGAAATTCCACGCTGCCGTAGCGTCCGATGAAGCCGTCGCCATCAGGAAAGGTCGAACGCATCAACTCGCCGACGTGGCGCAACACGGGATCCACCATGTCCTCATGTTCCGCCCCTTCGTCCACGAACTCCAAGTCCACGGCCAGCACCGATAAGTCCGTATGGCGGCGTCGAGCTCGTCGAAATTCACGTTCCAAGACGTTGTGAATTTGGAAAAAATTCAAAAGCCCTGTGGGGCCATCACGATCCGACAAATCCTTAACCCGCTCGTAGGCCAAGCAGTTGTCCATGCACAGAGCGATCTTCACGCCCATCTGCTCCAAAAGTTCGGTCCCGTCCCCGGGTCGATAATGATCCGGATCGGCACTGGCGAGCAGGAGGAACCCGTAAGAAAGATCGTGCACGGTGAGCGGCACCAGGGCCGCCGATCCCACAGGGGCAAATTCTTCGGGAAACGAAGGCAGATGCGCCAAAATCGGCCGCAAAGCCTCTTCCCCCCGCAACAACACGGGAGAAGTGGCTTTGTCCATCAGTTCCTGTCGGGACGGATTTTCCGTCAGAGCCAGAACACAGGTTCCCCCTTCGTTTAGCAGGCTTCGGCATCCGCCGCCGTTGAGCAACTGGGGAAAAAACCGGTCCACCACGTCCGGATGGGTGATGATCAGGGCAACGCCGTCCACGTCGAACCGGGCTCGAATCTCCTTCAAGAGTTCCGAAGCCAGCCGATCGAATTCGCGGGTGCGAAACAAAACGCGTTCAATCTCCACCATGTGCCGCCAAATCTTTTCATTGGCGGCCGCCGTGCGGACAAGCCTTTCCAGTTCCTGGCGAAGCAGCCGGTTTTCTTCCAGGATGTCGGCCGAACGCGGTCCCTCCCCCATGGCTTCGTTCATGGTGCGCCCTTTGCCTTATTCTTCCCAGCCCCACTTGCCGATGAGATCCACAAAACGGCAGCCGCCCAAACTGCTTTTGCGAATGCCCTCCGGCACCCGCTCCACAAGAACCAGATCCTGACTCAGCCGGTCCCCCACGGGCAGCACAAGGCGGCCTCCCATGGCCAACTGGTCCACCAGGGGCTGCGGCACCTTGGGCGCTCCGGCCGACACCACAATGGCGTCGAAAGGCGCCTCTTCCGGCCAGCCCATGGTGCCGTCGCCGACCTTCAGCACCACGTTGCGGTAGCCTAGCTTTTCCAGAACGTGGCGCGCCCTGTGCAACAGCCCGGGAAGCCGTTCGATGCTGAAAACCCGATCGGCCAATTCCGCCAGAATCGCCGTCTGATACCCCGACCCCGTCCCGATTTCCAGGACCTTTTCATGCCCCTTGAGCTGGAGCGCCTCGGTCATGAGCGCCACGATGTACGGTTGGCTGATGGTTTGCTTGTCGCCAATGGGCAGCGGATGGTCCGCATAAGCCTGAGACTGCAACGCCTCGCTGACGAAAAGATGCCTGGGCACCTTGCGCATGGCCGCCAGCACCCGCGGGTCATAAATCCCCCGCGTGACCAGCTGGGTGTCCACCATCTTGTCACGGGCTTTTTGGAAATTGTTGTTCATCATGCCGGTCGCATCGGATTTAGATAGTCAACTCCCTTTAACGCTTAGAACTATTTGAAAATAAAGTCAATTCCTTTTTCCCGGCCGCCTAGAGCAGATTGGCAAACCGCGCGTAAAGCCGAATCGCCAAAGGGCGAAGCCGCTCGTCCTCGTCGCCTGCCAAGGCCCGTCGTCGAACGGCACGGCGAAAATACCATCCCAAAGGACGCCGAAGCCCGCCCACCACCACCCAGGGAGGAATGCTTTCCGGTTCCGTGGCGATGGACGTCAGCGAGGCCACCTGGGTGCCTGTATAAAAAGCGTCGGTGCCGTCCTTCCACGAGGAATCATACGCGGAAAAAAAATCCCGGCGATCCGCACGGCCGGACAGCACGGCTTCCACGGATCGAGGCCGGTGCGTGTCGTCCAAAGGCCTCAGCACATAAAGCCGGCCCGGTTCGGCGGCCCGGGTCAAAATACCCTCGGCCTCGCCCCGGGTCCACGATCCATCGCCGAAGACCCCAAAGCCCGTAAACTGTGAGGCCGGCCACCGGCTTCTCAAGACCACCGCCAAGGTGGGGTCGCGTCCTCGAGTGGTGTCTTCCCAGAAAAGGATGATGGGAGAGAGCCCTTCCATGCGGAGCCAGTCCAAGAGCATGCCCAGATAGGCGAGGTCCGCCTCCCGTTTGGATGAGATGAAGAACTTGTCGATCCACGGAACCACGAGAGCCTCGGCGTCTCCCGCGTCCAGCCGACGCTGGGCTTCTTGAAGAAGGGCTTTGAGACACCGAAACCCAGGAAACCAAAGCGCCTTCTTTTCGCGCCGCTGGAGCGCCACGGCCCGCCATGAAAACTGCTGGTGAGGGCTCAGCCACCCCGACCAGGCCAGCGGCGCCGACTTGGCCACGGCACCCGCGGATGTCTTCGAAAAAAGATCGTGGAATGCCTGCGCCGCCCGATCAAAGTCATCCGGCATCTCCAAGACGGAACGCCCCCACGCTTCCCATAGTCCGTGGAGGGCCTTCGGCATGATGAGCCGATCCTGCCATGCCGCCCATAGTTTTTGAAGCAGCGGGTCGTTCGAGGCGACGCTTCCCGAAACGGAATGGCCGATCAATCGATCCCGGACGTTTGTGACGAAAAGCTTTGCCGCTCGAGCTTCGGCGAATTGGCGGTCCACATCCTGAAAAGCCCACCCACTGCACGCGGCCGACGCCGCATTATGAAGGCTCAAAACCACACGGCGTCGTGCACGACTTACCGCCTCGGCGAGATGCCGCACGGCCCGCAGTTCCTCCGCAACGGCGTTCACAAGCTCTTCCAGAAATCGCACGGCGTCAGCACCGAGCGTGCCCCACGATTCGACGGCGGAGCTTCCCCGCACACCCCCATACTGAAAACCTGCCGGACCCTTCGAGGCCATATCCGATGCGGGAAGAAAGGGGCTCCGCAATGCGGACCGGCGCGTGGAAGCGCCAAGAAAACGACCGATCCGAAGAAAACGCCCAGGGCGAAACGGAAGGCGCCGTCTTTGGGGACCCCCCTGCCACACCCGCGACAGATCACTCACGGTCACAGGTGAACACGGCGGCTCATTTTCCGCCGGAAGACCGTTTCGCCCACTTTCGGCCCGGAGATTTTCCATAAAGCGACGCCGAAAAATTCGAAACCGACGCCTCCACAGAAGGCCCCAGGGGGATTTTCGAAAAGGCCTCGGCACCGGAACGCCCAAGGCCGCCACCTCGGCCAGCGGGTACGTCTTGGCTTCCACAAAGGGCGGCAGGGTCGAAAAAGCCTTTCGAATCTTCGGCGCTAACAGAACACCGAGAAATCCCAATCCCTTCCGCCCCGACGTTCGCACACCGGAGGGAAACGCTTCGGGGCCTGGATTTGTCGTGCGGCACCAAAAGACGAGATCCAAGAGGAATTCCAAAACGTCGTGGGGCAGACGGCTCAGGGGAACCTCGGCAAGGTGGCGCACCAACCGCGCAAGGCTTTGCCAATCGCCCTCGTGGGCCGCGTCCAGGGCACGACGGAGCTCGACGTCCCCTCGGCGCTCCCAAGGCGCTCCATGCCCCATGGGAAAATGAGCCCCCTTTGAGCCGTCCCGTTCCCGTCGCCCCTTTTCCATGGCTTCTCTCTATCATGATGGCCACACGAAAAGAAAGCCGCCCACATCCCCTCGGCACATGACCGAGGATTTCCCTTGACAGGGGAAAAAGTTTGGCTTACCTAATACGCGACGTCAAGGAAGGAGCGACACGATGAGGTGGTGGCCCATGATGCGATGTTTTTCTCCATGCAGAGCGGACGATGGATGCCGGGATTCGGTCGTTCCTTTGTCTCAAGCACCGGCAGGACGAAGGCTTCTTGTTCGCCGCATTGAAGGCGGCCGGAACCTGTGCGCGCGTATGGCGGCGCTCGGCATCTATCCGGGAGCCGAAGTGGAGGTTTTGTGTGCCGGGTGCGACCGTCCGTGTCTCATCAAGGTGCACGGAAGCACCTTGAGTCTCGGCGCCGGGGTGAGCAACAAGATTCTGGTGTGCGGCCTACCGGCGTGACCGGCGCCCATGGGTGCTGGCAAGGATGGTGTCTCGGAGCGGCCGAAAAGGCCGCTCTTTTCATGCCCTTAAAGTTAGCCGACCCTAATCATTGAGGCGCTCTATGCCCACGGTGCTTTTACGACACATGGAACCGAAGCAGCACGGAGTCATCGTGAAGGTGACGGCCACTGGCGAGCTGGGCCGTCGCATCCGCGACATGGGGCTTGTGCCGGGCACGCCCATCCAAGTCCAGGGACGGGCGCCTCTGAAGGATCCGGTGGCCGTGCGCGTGCGGCAGTTCACCCTCACCCTGCGCAACAACGAAGCGGATCACATTTTCGTGGACGTGGAGGAATCCCCGTGACCCGAACCACTCAAGAGAGCCAAGAGCATCTTTTCGCCCTGGCGGGCAATCCCAACTGCGGCAAGACGACGCTTTTCAACGCCATCACGGGCGCACGACAGCATGTGGGCAACTATCCCGGTATTACCGTGGAAAAGAAAGAGGGGCTCTACGCTCTCAACGGACGGCAGATCCGTTTGGTGGATCTGCCGGGAACCTATTCCCTCACGGCCTATTCCTTGGAAGAACTGGTGGCGAGGGATTTTCTGGTCCACGAGCGCCCGGAAGTGGTCATCAACATCGTGGATGCATCCAACCTGGACCGCAACCTTTACCTGACGCTGCAGCTCCTGGAACTGGGCGTTCCCGTGGTGGTGGCGCTCAACATGATCGATGTGGCGGAAGGACGCGGGGTTCGCATCAACGCTGAGGAACTTTCCAGGCGGCTGGGGGTGCCCGTGGTGCCCACGGTGGCGCGGCGCGGGGAGGGCAAGGACGCCGTGATTCGGGCCGCCGTGGACGTGGCCCGCTCGGGGGTGCGTTGGCAGCCTCTACGCATCTCCTACGGACCCGATGTGGATCCGGTCCTTGCGGACATGGAAAAGATCATCGAGGGATCGGGATTTCTCACGGACCTCTACCCCGCCCGCTGGACGGCTTTGAAATACCTGGAAGAAGACGAGCAGGTGAAAAAAAAGGGGCGGGAGAAGGACCCCACGGTGTCCGAGATGCTGGAGGCCATGGCCGCCAAGGTGACCGAACATATTCAAAAGACTTTAGATAGTTATCCGGAAGCCATTATTGCCGACCACCGTTACGGTTTTATTGCGGCCCTGCTCAAGGACGGGGTTCTGGAACAGCGTTTTAAAGGAAACCGACTCCACCTTTCGGATCAAATCGATCGCGTGCTGACCAACCGCTTTTTCGGGCCCATCATCATGGTGGCCGTGCTTTACGGGGTTTACGAAATCACCTTTACCTACAGCGAGCTTCCCGTGCAGTGGTTCGGAGCCGCTTTCGCCGCTCTGAGCCGCTGGGCGGAAGGGGTCCTTCCGGAGGGCCCGCTGCGCTCCCTCGTGGTCTCCGGCATTATCGACGGCGTCGGCGGGGTCATGGGCTTTGTGCCGCTTATTTTCTTCATGTTTTTGGCCATCGCCTTTTTGGAGGACACGGGCTACCTGGCGCGAGCCGCCTACATGCTGGACCGGGTGTTTCGCATTTTCGGCCTGCACGGCAATTCCTTCATGGCTTTCATCATCTCCGGCGGCATTGCCGGCGGCTGCGCCGTTCCGGGTGTTATGGCCACAAGGACGCTGCGCACCTCCCGGGAAAGGCTGGCGACGCTGCTCACCGCCCCGTTCATGAACTGCGGCGCCAAGGTCCCGGTGCTGGCCATGTTGATTGCGGCCTTCTTCACGGAAAATCGAGCGCAGATGCTTTTCCTGCTGACGCTTCTGGCGTGGGTTTTCGCCCTTGTGCTGGCCAAAGTGATTCGCGTGACGATCCTTCGAGGGCCCAGCAGTCCGTTTCTTTTGGAGCTTCCCCCGTATCGGATTCCCACCTTCAAAGGGCTGATGATTCACACATGGGAACGCATCTGGCAGTACGTACGCAAGGCCGGGACCATTATCGTGGCTATTTCCGTCATACTGTGGGCTCTCATGACCTACCCGGGCTTGTCCGCGGAAGATAAAAACCGCTTCGACGAGGCGCGGCACGCCGTGATGGAATCCCTTTCGCCGGACGATCGAGCCTTGCTGGAAACGGACGAGGCCGCCGGCGCCGCCGTGCAGGAGGCCCGCCATCGCCTTAAGGACATCGCCCGGCAAGAAGCGATGGCAGCCCTTCGCTCATCCTTTGCCGGCAGGATCGGCATCGCCCTGGAAAGGGTCACCCGCTGGTGCGGGTTCGATTGGCGGACCAACGTGGCCCTTGTCGGCGGATTCGCCGCCAAGGAAGTCATCATTTCCACCTTGGGCACCGCCTATTCTTTGGGGGAACTGAATGCCGAGGAAAGTACCTCGCTCAGCCAGAGACTGCGTCAAGATCCCCACTGGAATCCTTTGGTCGCTTTCGCCGCCATGGTGTTCATCATGCTCTATTCGCCCTGTTTCGTCAC
>Ga0209227_1000926_pt1 | contig 24027 bp, 24 predicted proteins | sample YNPBryantNP2012_FD_185815 | JGI IMG/M metagenome (GOLD analysis project Ga0209227, IMG submission 185815) | Anoxygenic and chlorotrophic microbial mat microbial communities from Yellowstone National Park, USA - YNP Bryant NP 2012 (SPAdes)... ...
AGGACGATTTTAGCAAACAATCGCGTGAGCGTCAACGGCGAAAACATAATTTTGCAAACCGTGCAAAGTGTGCTAAAATAGCATTGCCACTGGGAGATGGTGCAACGGTAGCACGACTGACTCTGGATCAGTTAATCGTGGTTCGAATCCACGTCTCCCAGCTTTTGACTTTTTGCACCAATCGGCATATACTAGAGGCAGATGCTACGGAAGCATCGAGGAGATGGATTCGCTATGAGTGGATTGTCTTCCCGCGTTGCCGGGGTTTTAATATCATCTGCCATTGTCGAGCACTAGGCGCATCGGCGCGTCTAGTGCTATGTTTTTTCCAAAATCAGCCAGGGGGGACTACCCCCAATTTCCAAACCAGGAGGATGTGATGGACTCCAGCATGATCGGTAAGATCGAGAAGGCAAAGCGATACGCGGCAGAAGCGCATCGTCGCATCGTCTTCGATCAGTTCCACGTCAGAATCGAAGGAGACAACAACACGTGGGATGTGTCCTTCGAGCGCGGGCACTGGACATGTGGCTGTCACTATTTTGCCACGCACGGCTTGTGCCAGCACACGATGGCGATGGAACGCGTGCTGGGTAGTATGCTCCCGCCGTCTCCCGAACATTTTACCCCCGGCGCGGCGAAAACCAACTGAATACACCAGTGGAACGACACGCGGCAAGGCATTCACTCCTGTGGATGCCTTGCCACTTTTATTTTTGCGCGATATGTGCTATCATTGGGGCACGACACTATGGGAAGACAAAAATATTTCTGGTTCGGCGTGATTCTCAGTCTAGCAGGACTGGGCTATGTGTTCTATCGCAGCGATCCCGCCAGAATTGCACTTGCCCTGCAACAAGCGCAATACGTTTACCTTCTTCCCGCGCTCGTGCTTTACTTTATCGGTGTGGGAGTGCGCGCGGTGCGCTGGCACTGGCTGTTGCGTTCCGTCAAATCCATTCCAAGCCGCGCCTTGTTCCCACCTGTGGTGATTGGCTACATGGCAAACGATATTCTGCCCGCGCGGATGGGCGAAGTCGTTCGCGCGTACGTGCTGGGACGTCAGGAAAACATTAGCAAAGCCGCCACGTTCGTCACGATCGTGGTCGAGCGCATTTTCGATGGCTTGACGATGCTGACGTTTGTGGTGGCAGGTTCCTTCGTGTTGAATCTGGCAAATGAAGAACTGAACGCGCGCCTGCGCATCGTCGCTATGGCTTTGATTATGGCGATCCTCGCGCTCGCCTTGTTTGCCGGAATGCCGCGCCGCGTCGAAGGGTTAGCCAATGGGTTCGTTCAACGGCTCCCCTCCGATACATTGCGCGCGCGCGCGGTCGCGTTGACGCGCGCCTTGCTGGATGGTCTGGGCACGCTTCGCAGTCCTGCCGAATCGTTGATGGTGTTCGCGCTGTCACTTCTCGCCTGGTTGTTCGAGACAGGGATGTATTTGGTGATTGCCTGGGGATTCCAGATTACCGCGCCGATTCCGGTGTTTCTCGTCGCTTGCGCCGTAGCAAACCTTGCCACCCTTTTGCCCAGCACGCCCGGTTACATCGGTGTATTTCACGCGGCAGTTATCTCCGTGCTCACACAATTCGGGGTTGAGCAGAATCTCGCGACCAGTTACACTTTTGTTTTGCACGCGGCGTTAATCATACCCATCACCCTCTGGGGATTCTTTTACGTCTGGCGCGCAGGAATGTCATTGACCCAGATGACACGCGCGTAACGGAGCTTGGCAATGACGAGCAAATCGGATCACGAATTGATTGCCGAGGTGCGCGAGGGAAATCGTGACGCGCTGGGAGAATTGTTCGATCGGTATGCGCCTCCGCTGTACGAATTCATTTATCGCATCATTGGCGATCGCGATCAAACCGCGCGTCTGCTCGAAGAGGTCTTTACGCGCGTGCCCTCTAGCGTCTCGACTCTGGTCGAACATCTGCCGGTGCGCGGCTGGCTGTATGGCATCGCTCGCGAAATCGCGCTGGGGTTTTTGCGGCAAAAGGGCTGGCTGGATGCCCTGCCCCCTTCCACCGAGCCAAGTGTTTCGGGTTTAGCCGGCGACATCTGGCGCGCCGCGCGCGCCATCCCCGCCTTTCATCGCGCCGTGCTGGTCGTCGAGGAACTGCACGGTCTATCGCCGACGGAAAAAGCACATGCCCTTGGCATTGCCCGCACCGACTTTCCCCGCTTGCTCGAAGAAGCACGACGTTTGTTCAACACCCAGTTTGATGCACAGGCGCGTCAGCAAGGGCGCCCCCTGAGCGGACAAATTGACCCGGAACGAATTTGGGGGATGCATCGCCGCGTCGGTACTACTGGCTCACTCTTTGGTTATTTGCCGACCTTTGTGTTGCCCGAATCGCTTGCGGCGACCGTGCGCGCGCGGGTACTGACCGCCGCGCGACTCGTGGCGGCGGCACCCACGCCACCACCCAGCATCGCTGTTGAAGGTGAACCAGCAGAACCGATTGTGCCGTTTGAACCCATTTCGATTTTCGATGGCTGCGCGTGGCAATGGATTGGCGCGGCGCTCGTCGTCGCGTTGATCATCATCGGCGCGGCAGTGGGCATTGGCTACTGGGTGACGCGCGATGCTACTGCCCCAACGATTTCGCAAATCGAACCGCCTCACGAATCGGTGCTCCCATACAATCCCATCAGCGGAACGAATCTGACGCGAGTGAACATCAAAGCGACTTTTCGCGATGAGCGCGCGGTGGACGTTCGTTCGATTCGACTGGTGGTGGACGGGCGAGATGTGACGCAACAAGCCGTGGTGGGTGATAACACCACAACGTTCACCGCCGATTTTGAGCCGGGCAAGCATGTCGTTCTCCTCGAAGTGCGCGATACGTCGGGCAACAAAGCCTCGCGCGCGTGGCAATTCACCATCGGTCCGGCACCAGAACCCACTGCATCGCCAACATTCACTCCCACGCTCATACCGACTTTCGCCCCGGCAACATTGACACCAACGATAACGCCTTCTCCCACCCCCGTTCCCACCGTCCTTGCTCCGCCGACCATCGTGATGTTTACGGCTACACCCTCCACTATTTCACGCGGAATGCCCTCGTTGTTGCAATGGAATGTCATAAATGCCGATCAGGTGTTCTTGAATCAAGAACGTGTGGATCCCATCGGGTCGCGTCTCGTCACGCCGACCTCGACCACGACGTACCACTTGATTGCGAGCAATCTGGGTGGAACCAGTACGATGTCCGTCACAGTGACCATTCCTGACCTGCCCGATTTGACGGTGACCGACATTTCGCTTTTGCCGACGAATCAGATTGTTTACACCATTCGCAACATCGGCAGCGGCGATGCAACGCGCGCGTTTCTGATTCAAGTGATGGTCGGAAGCGTCGTGGTACAATCCGATCGTCCTGTCTCTTCGTTGCCGGCGCAACAAGAAGCGCGCCTCGTGGTGCCAAACTATGTTATGGTGGGGACGCAAGCCGTTAGCGTCAGCGTGAATATGTTGCAAGAAGTTCAAGAGTCCAACTACAACAACAACGTTTTGGTACGCACGCTGATTGGTGCCACGCCAACACCTTCACCCACCATCACGTCCACACCGACGAACACTCCAACTTCCACACCGACGTACACACCAACGCCGACGAACACCGCCACACCGACGAACACGGCGACGCCGACCAACACCGCCACGCCCACCTACACCCCCACGGCGACGCCATCACCGGGCATCGTCACCAGCGCGATTCTCAATGTCACACCGACCAACTACACGGGGAGCTGTCCAGCAACGTTCTACTTTACCGGCACAATCACGATGAACGGACCGGGCACCGTCGTCTATCGCTGGGAGCGGAGCGATGGCACGGCCAAGCCCTCGCAAACACTCACCTTTGCGGCAGCAGGTTCACAGATCATCACCGATACGTGGACCGGCATCACCACGACGTTGAGTAGTGGCTGGCAGCGCATTCACGTTGGTTCGCCCAACGAAGTATTTTCCAATCAAGCCACGTTCACCAACAATTGCCGCTAAAAACAGAAACCAGGTTTCTTGCCGAAACCTGGTTTCTCATTTTTTGTATCTACTCAGCCACCCTGTCATTGCGAGAATCTCATGCCCGTCGGCGGGCATGTCAAAGGACAGAAACGCGCGCTGTCATTGTCATTGCGAGGAGCGGGTTTTGCGACGAAGCAATCCCCAATGCGGGTTGGGGATTGCTTCGGCACACTACGCCTCGCAATGACAGGGGGAAGTTTCTGAGTAGCGTTTTTTGCGAAGCAATCCCCAACTTGGTGGTGTGGAGATTGCTTCGTCGGCACAAAACGCCTCCTCGCAATGACCCAGGGTGAGTAGTTACCATTTTTTAGAATGTCCCCGCACGCGCGCGTAACTGTTCCACGACTTGAAGAGGCACAGCCCCATCCCCCAGATCGTTCAAGTACGCCATATGATTCAAGCCGTGAAAATCGCTACCGCCCGTCACAATCAAATCATACCGTTGGGCGAGTCGCACCAGTTCCGCGCGCGTCGCTTCATCGTACATTCCGTAGAGCGCCTCCAGCCCTATCAAACCTACTTTGACCAGCGCCTCGACATAGTGCGTCACCTCGCGCGGATGTGCCAGAACGGGCACCCCGCCGGCGCGCAAGATGAGCGTGACTGCATCTTCGGGCGTCAAACGAAAACGCTCCACGTAAGCAGGTCCCGTGCGACCGATGTAACGCGCAAAGGCTTCTTGCACACTGGCAACATGGCCCGCTTCCACGAGTGCCTGGGCAACGTGCGGTCGTCCAATCGAAGCATCGCCGGCGATCTGCTTGACGCGCTCGAATGAAATTGGCGCGCCAAGTGCTGTGAGTTTCCTCACCATCTTCTCGGCGCGCCCATAGCGCCCCTCGCGAAAACGCGCGAGCATCGTTTGAAAATTGGCATCGTGCCAGTTGATGAAATAACCGAGCACGTGGACTTCGTTCTGAGGCACGTCGCACGAGAGTTCCACCCCTGGCACGAGTTCAAGACCCAGCGCGCGCGCGGTTTCGATGGCTTCATCCAGACCGTCCACTGAATCGTGATCGGTGAGCGCCAGCGCGCCCAAACCGCGTTCGTGAGCATAGCGCACCAACGCGGCAGGCGTCATCTCACCGTCGGACGCGGTCGAGTGAGCATGCAAATCCGCGCGCGCGGAAAAAAGATCGGACATACGCTTGGATGTCTGGAGACAGCGACTCTGGTGTCTCCAACTCGGTTATTCAGTTTTCGGTGGCGTGGTCGTGGTGGCTTCTGTTTTGGGCGTAAACGTGCCGCGCACCTCGACCAGGAACTTGACCGCCGTGCGTTCTTCACCGCTCACATCCACTTCGACGAACGTCGGAATGCAAGCGATGTCCAGCCCATCGCGTTCCAGATACCCACGCGCGATGGCGATGGCTTTGATCGCCTGATTGACTGCGCCGGCGCCAATCGCCTGAACTTCGGCGTGCTTTTGCTCGCGGATGACTCCCGCGATGGCACCGGCGACAGCCGTCGAACGAGACTTGGCGGAAACTTTGATTGTGTCTGCCATGGGATCCCTCCTGTGATGACGCTACGCCACGAGAGTTAAACTTGGATTCTCTCGCGTGTTAGCATCGTGAGCGTATCGAGAGGCAACCTTTTCCCCTCATACGCAATCGCGTCATGTTGGTTCAACGAATGGAAACGGAGTCGAATGATGTCCTGAAAAGTCGAATAGGGATCGCAGTATAGAACGCTTATTTCGCAAAGTCCACTGCACGCATTTCACGAATAACGGTCACTTTGATTTGGCCGGGATATTCGAGATTATCTTCCACCTTGCGCGCGATCTGCTTGCTCAAGTTGATCGCGCCCAGATCATCAATTTCCTCTGGCTTGACGATGATGCGAATCTCGCGCCCGGCTTGAATCGCGTACGATTGTTGAACGCCGGGAAAAGCGTTTGCCATCTGTTCGAGGGCTTCGACACGCTTCAAGTACTGCTCCAGCGATTCGCGTCGCGCGCCGGGCCGCGCTCCACTGATGGCGTCCGCCGCAATCACCAGCGCGGCTTCCAGCGATTGGGATTCCTCTTCGCCGTGATGCGCCGCAATGATGTTGCACACTGCCTCGGGCACGCCATACTTGCGCGCGATTTCGGCGCCGGTGATGGCGTGGGCACCGCCGTATTCGTGCGAGACCGCTTTGCCGATGTCGTGCAATAACGCGCCCATCTTGGCGACCATCACATTCGCTTTCAATTCCGCCGCCATCATTCCTGCCAGATGTGCGGTCTCAATCGAGTGCATCAGCACGTTTTGACCGTACGAGGTGCGGAACTTTAACTGCCCCAGCAGTTTGATGATTTCGGGATGCAAGCCGGTGATGCCCACGTCCAGCGCGGCTTGTTCACCCGCCGCGATAATCTGGGCGTTGACTTCTTCTTCCGCCTTCTCGACGATTTTTTCGATGCGCCCCGGATGGATGCGTCCATCGGAGATGAGTTTGTTCAGGGCAAGGCGCGCCACCTCGCGTCGCACCGGGTTGTGACTGGATAATATCACGGCTTCGGGGGTGTCGTCAACCACCAGGTCTACCCCCGTGGCGACCTCAATCGCACGGATGTTCCGTCCCTGACGTCCGATGATGCGCCCTTTCATTTCGTCGTTGGGCAAGGGCACCAGCGAAACAGTCGTCTCCGCCACCTGATCGGAAGCGATGCGTTCAATCGCGGTGGTGATGATTTCGCGCGCGCGCTGTTCTCCTTCCTCGCGCGCCGCCTGTTCGATTTCGCGAATGAGGCGCGCCGCATCCTGCCGCGCGTCTTTTTCGATTCGCTGGAGCAACAGGGCTTTGGCTTCCTCCGTTGTCAAACCCGAAATGCGTTGCAACTCTTGCAACTGTTTGGCTTCGAGTTGCTGGATGTTCTCGCGCATCCGTTCGATTTCTTTCTCGCGACGTTCCAGTCGCTTTTCGCGTTGCTCCAGCGATTCCTGGCGTCGGTCAAAGGCTTCGCGCCGATGGCGCAAGCGATCGTCTTCACGTTGCAAATCCTGACGCTTTTTCTTGAGTTCGTTTTCAACTTCCTCGCGATACTTGAGGGCTTCATCCTGCGCTTTGAGCACGATATCTTTGGCACGCGCTTCGGCTTCTGCCAGAACGCGTTGTGCTTCGGCAATTTGTGCCTTGACCTGCATACTCGCAAAATTGCGTTGCAACCAGAGTCCAAAGACAAAGGCTATTCCTGCGGCTACAAAAATCAGAATTATCTCAATAATCATCTCCATATTTTTCTCCTCCTCAACAATCTCAAAAAATGTGACTGCCGACGGGCGATTGACGCCGTGGCTCATTGTTCACTCTGCGCGACGGCTATGCGCCCTCGTGATTAGTCTCCTCGGCATCACGCGTTTCCCAGGCGCGCTGGGCAGCCTCTTTTGCCACCGCGTAATCAAAACCACGTCGCACCAAAAACGCAATCATTTTTTCCAGAAATTCACGACGCTCCAGCGCGCGCCAGCGCGCCGCGCGCGCTTGAGCCGCGCGATACGCGCTCTCGCTCTCGTCCACATCGCCGAGCGCGGCAGCGATGGTGGCTTGGTCCAGTCCCTTGCGTTTCAACTCCATCCGCAAGGCACGCGCGGCGCGTGGTCTGAACTGTTCACGATTCTCAACCCAGTAGCGCGCAAACGCCACGTCGTCCAGCAGACCAACCTCGCGCAGTCGCGCGAGCACCTGGTCAATCACGTCGGCAGGAATTTTTTTCTTCGCCAGATGCTGGCGTACTTCAGCGACACTGCGCGGGCGCGGCGTCAAAAATCGGAGGGCGCTTTCGCGCGCGGTTTCCACTGCCTCCTCGCGCGCGAGGTGCGCCAGATCGTCTTCCGAAAGTGTTTGCCCCACCCGCAACCGCGCGGCAAGGACAGCGGAGACGCCCAGCGCAAAATGCCCATCCACGTACACGTTCACGCGGTTGGCGCGTTTGGCTTGAGGTTCCAGTGCAGTGATGATGCCCATTGCAAAACAAAATCGCTGTGGTCGTTTCCCACAGCGATAGACGCGGCGCGCGTGTCGCGCGTCGTGCAAGGACGGGCTTACCCGGGGGCATTCAATTTTCCGCTCGCGCGCAAGGTGTGACTTGCCCCGCCGCGAGGAGACGTTCATCTAATTTGGGGATGAATCGTCCACACGCATCCACGCATAAACAACGGACTTGCCTGATGCTCACATAATCCTGTGCAAGCAAAGGAAAAAGTTACAGCCGATCAGTTGACATCCAGTCGGATGCATGTTCAAATAGACTCGTTCCAATTCTGCGCGTTTTTTGGAAAAAAGAATGCCCCGGCGATGCGCTCCGACGCTCTGGCGGAGCGCACGAGCCGTCCAAGTTCAAATGCTGTGGGAAAACCGCGTGCCGAACATTTGTGCGGACGCGGCAACAATGACGATGCGCTCGCGCAACGCGCGGGCGCATCGAGTTTATTCGTCTTCGTCGTCGTCCCGGGTGTCGTCGTCTTCGTCGCGGGCGTCCTCTAGACTCTTGGGGAGCACGCCCAAGCCTGCTTTTTCGCGAATCGCCGCGTAGAGACGTTCCATCATCTCGGGGTTTTGTTTCAGGAACTCGCGCGCATTCTCGCGCCCCTGCCCCAGCCGCGTTCCACCCACTGAGTAGAACGCGCCTTTCTTTTCGATGATGCCCATCTCGACACCCAGATCCAACACATCCCCTTCGCGGGAAATCCCTTCGTTGTGCAAAATGTCAAACTCGGCTTTACGGAACGGCGGTGCGACCTTGTTTTTCTTCACGCGCACGCGCGTTCGATTGCCGATAACCTCATCTCCCACTTTGATCGCGTCCACCGGTCGAACGTCCAACCGCACGGACGCGTAAAACTTGAGCGCCATTCCTCCTGTGGTCGTTTCTGGATTGCCAAACATCACGCCGATTTTTTGACGGAGTTGGTTGGTGAAAATCACCGCCGTGTTCGATTTTTTGATCGCGCCCGACAGTTTGCGCAACGCCTGGCTCATCAAACGCGCTTGCAAACCGACGTGCGAATCGCCCATCTCGCCTTCAATCTCAGCGCGGGGTACGAGTGCCGCCACAGAATCAATCACGACTACATCTACCGCCCCCGACCGCACCAACGCCTCGGCAATCTCAAGGGCTTGTTCGCCAGTATCGGGCTGTGAAATCAGCAGTTCATCGGTGTTGACGCCGCAACGCGCCGCGTATTGCGGATCCAGCGCGTGTTCCACATCAATAAACGCCGCCACGCCTCCCATCTTCTGGGCTTCGGCAATAATGTGCTGGCAAATGGTCGTCTTGCCCGAGGCTTCGGGACCGTAGATTTCAGTCACCCGTCCCCGGGGAATGCCACCAATCCCGAGGGCAAGGTCAAGGGAGATGGACCCGGTGGGAATAGCATCCACTTTGAGACTGGTGGTCTCACCGAGTTTCATGATGGCTCCTTCCCCATACCGTTTTCGCAGTGCGGCGAGTGTGTTTTCCAATACCTTGGCTTTAGCAGATTCGCTTGGCATTTCAATCTCCCTTTAACCATGTGGCACGCGGATACCTCAAGGCAGACCTTCAGGCATCTCGCCACACCTCATCGCAGTTCTCTGCCGCATCGTGGGTGCGTCCTGCAACTGACGCGTTTCTCCGCCACATAGTTTACATCAACTAGGCACAAAACGCAAGAATACCATCAAAAGGGATTCAGCAAGCCGTTCGCTGCATCCAATAGTTTCGCTGCCATTATACCAGAACAGGTGTTCGTAGTCAAATCAGGGCTATTGAGAAAAAAAACGTTCTGTTGTATAATCGAAATACATAAGACGGGTTGCTCAGGGCTACTTGCCCTCGTTTTCCGACGCTCGTTACGAGGGTCGGTCTCATCTCAAGGAGGAAAAAAGAATGCGCAAGATTTTCCTGATGGTGCTCGTCGTGCTTGGTGCGGTTGTGTTGCTCACCGCCGCCAATCCTGCCCCCGCCTCGGCTTCTCCTTACGTCTCGTACTACGTCGTTCGTTATGGTGACACCCTGTCCTCCATTGCGGCTCGTTTTGGCGTGAGCACGTGGGCGCTGGCGCGCGCGAATGGGATCTGGAATCCCAACTACATCTACGCAGGTCAAGTGCTGTACATCCCCTGCCCCGGTTGCTGGTATCCTTATCCCATTCCCCATCCGATGCCCGGTCCCATCCCCGGCCCAATTTATCGCTGTATGTATCAGGTACGCTATGGCGATACGATGATTAGCATCGCGGCGCGCCTGGGCACCGATGCGTGGACGCTGGCACGCTACAATGGTATCTACAACTTGAACTGGATTTACGCCGGACAGTGGTTGCGGATACCAGGGTGCTTTCTGTAGAGCACTACCTGACGAGGACTCGCTGGGGCACGAGTCCTCGTTGCGTATTTTGTATGTCTAAATCTGGCGCGTGTAACCAGGGCACGTGCAAAGTCGCTTGACAAAGCCGCGCCCCCGCTTGTCATTGCGAGGAGCGGTCTTTGCGACGAAGCAATCCCCTATTGCAGTATGGAGATTGCTTCGCTCCGCTCGCAATGACACGGGTGGGGGCTGACTTTGCACAAGCCCTGCGCGTGGAACGCGCGCCGATTGCCAGACCCTGGCGTTTATGCTAGAATGCGCCGGGGATGGATGACGGACCGACGGAGACGAATTCATCACCTCGGCGAGCAAGCAATGATCACCAGCCCTTTGAATCGCAAAGTCAAACACGTCCGCGCCCTGGCACGCAAGAAAGAACGCTACGCCGCGCGCGCGTTTGTCATCGAAGGGGTGCGACTGATTGAAGATGCCCTCGACGCAGAGGTGATTCCCTCCCTCGTCCTGCACACGCCTCACATCGAAGCCGACCGACGCGCGCACACCTTGCTCGAACGTCTCCGTACCGTCACATCCCAGGTCTTTGCGGTCAGCGATTCGATTCTTCAAGACCTGGCAGACACCGAAACACCTCAAGGCATTCTCGCGGTAGTTCCGTTTGTTGAATTGCCCTTGCCGCCGCAGCCCCAATTCGTTTTGATTCTCGATGCGCTACGCGATCCGGGAAACGTGGGCACCATTTTGCGTTCCGCGCGCGCGGCAGGTGTGGACGCGCTCTTCCTCGCACCGGGCACAGCCGACCCGTACAATCCCAAAGTCGTGCGCGCGGCGATGGGCGCGCACTTTGCAATCCCCTGGCGTACGGCAACGTGGCATCACATCGCCGAGGCGTTAGCGCACATCACGCGCGTCTACCTCGCGGACGCGCACGGCGAGGTGGTGTACACGCGCGCGGATTGGTCACGTCCGGTGGCGCTCATCATTGGCAGCGAAGCCATTGGCGCGAGCGACGCGGCGCGCCAGCTAGCCACCGCGCGGGTAAGGATTCCTCTGCGCGGTGGCGCGGAATCGTTGAACGCGGCAATGGCAGCGACCGTCTTGTTGTTTCAAGCCACCCAATTCGCAGACGATTAGATTGAGGTGCCGTATGGACGATTCACTTGCTCGCTATCGTCCTTACCTCGCGATGCTCGTACTCTTTCTTGGCACACTCGCGGGCACTGTCTTTTTGTTGCGTCGTCCCGAAACGCCCCCGGCGATGACGATCATCACAGCCACCCCGCGCCCCACCGCGACCATCGCCTCGATCATCGTGGATGTGCGTGGGGCTGTGAACCAGCCCGGTGTTTACACTTTGCCCTCGGGGAGTCGCGTGCAAGACGCACTAGCACACGCGGGGAATGTCACCAGCGATGCCGACACGCGGTCACTCAATCTAGCGCGCCGGCTGAACGATGGTGAACAACTCTATGTGCCAAGACAGGGAGAAGCAACCCCTGTACCACCCACGATGCCGGTGCGCGGAGTACCCACCGCCACGCGTGTGGTGGGCAAAATCAACATCAACACTGCCTCCGTGACAGAACTCGATACACTCCCCGGCATCGGACCGGCTCTAGCCCAGCGTATCATTGACTATCGCACGCAGAACGGAGATTTCAAAACGATTGAGGACCTCAAAAAAGTGCGCGGCATCGGCGAAGCGCTGTTCGATCAAATCAAAGATTTGATCACCGTGCACTAGGCGTGTTACGCGATGCGCGTGATTCGGAGGAAAGATGCAAAAACTCGTGGCAATCGTTGGTGTGTGGATTCTTTTAACCGCGTGCGCCCCCGCGCCGACTCCGACGCTACCCCCCACACGGACGGCTGCGCCCAGTGCGCCGACGCCACTTCCCGCGCCGCCTACACCGACCGTGAGTAAATCTCCCGTCGCACCCAAGGTGACGACGCCCAGCGCCGCACTCACCCTTGAAAATGTTAAAAAAGATCATCGCCCCGATGGTAGTCTCGTGACCAGCGCCAGTGTGAGCGCGCCGGAAAATCTGGGTCTGGGACAAATCGAAATTGCCTCGCCTGAAACCATGCGCTTGACCGAGACACGCACCGTCCATTTGCGTCTGTCACCGGCACAGCAACTGGTGTCGTTGACGCCTGTGGCTGCTCCGGGCAAAACTCCCGATATTCCCAACTTTGTCTATCGCTTTAGTGGCAATGTGCAGCTGTATCCCCTGATGTTTGCCGAATTGCGCGCCCTCGCGTTTGAGATAGACCAAAAGGGACCCGTGCGGCGCATCCTTGAAGCGAACAAGCCTGTCGAATGGGTCTGGGTCATTCGTCCGCTGATAGCAGGTCGTCACGAATTGACGATTGAACTTTCGATTCCTGTCATCATCAACGGCGTGACCACTGAGTACAGCACTCAGGTCTTGCAAGACCTGACCCTCATCATTCAGGTCACTGAACCACCCACGCCAACACCGCGCTCGCTGACCGATCGCATCGGTGATTCCATCGTCGAGCACAGCGGCGCGATCATCGTCGCGCTGCTGGGCATCTTGAGCACATTGCTAGGTGCTCTGCTTGCCCGGCGACGCACGCGCGCGAAAAATTGACCTCGCCAGGGCTGAACCTGAAAAATGTGTAGGGACACCCTTCCTGGGTGTCCCTACTTGGTTTGTGCAACTAGCGGTTGTTCACTCAAGCGAATGAGACGCGTGCGCAACAAAAGCGTGAGCAATCCCGCTGCCGAACCTAACGCCGCCGCGCCGACCAGCCAGCCCCAGGGCATTTCGACGCGTTGACGCACCAGCAACTGATGCATCTCGCGATGATACGCCGCCATTCGCAAGCCATAACGCAAGCGCGCGCGAAATTCCGGCGAGGGCTTGACCGGCGGCATGGCGCGTTCGAGCTGCACCGCGAGGGCTGCCCACTCTTCAGGTTCTTCGTCAGGATGAGCGGAAACAGGTGATGGGGTAAGGTAATGATTTTGCATTTCGATTATTTCCTAGTCCGCAGGATACACCACCGCACCGATGACACCCGGACCAAAATGCACGGCAAGTGAAATGGCAATGTCGTCCACAAAAGATTCGACACAATTCAGTTCCTGGCGCGCGCGTGCCATAAATTGCTCCGCTTCCTCCCGCGCCTCGCCGTGAATCACGGCAAACTTGACCGGCTTGTCGCCAGCAGCTTGCCGGGACAATTCCAGCAGTTGATCCAGCGCCGCCTGACGCGAACGCACACGCCCTCCAGGAATCAAGTTACCTTCTTGCAACACGATAATCGGCTTGACATTCAACAGCGACGCGATGAACCCTTGCAAGTGACTGATGCGTCCACTCATCTGCGCGTAATGCAAAGTGGCTAAGGTCAGAAACAAGCGCAGTTGCGCGCGTTTGCGATCCAGCACAGCCAGAATTTCCTCCACGCTCTTGCCAGCGCGCGCCATTTGCGCCGCGTCCACGCACATAAACCCTAACGCGCCTGAACCCGCCAGACTGTCGTACGGCACCACGCGAATTTCGTCGGCGAGTTCACGCGCTGCCAAAAGGGCAGAATTGAACGTGCCGCTCAGTTTGCCGGTGACGTGCAGCGAGATAATCGTATCGTATCCCTGTTGCGCTACAGCGCGATACGCGGCAATAAACTGGGCAGGCGACGGTTGCGAGGTCTGCGGGATAATGCCCATTTCCTCCACTTTTTTGTAGAACATGGTTTGATCAATCGAAATCCCCTCCTCGAACGTCTCTGTGCCAAACTGGATGTTAATCGGCACGACGCCCAGATCGTACTCCTGAAAGTAAGCGGCGGGTAAATCACACGTCGAATCGGTCATAATTTTGATCTTTGACATTTCTACCTCTTTTAGATGTGCAAGTCTTCGCCATCAGGGAGGATGAGGGGTTGATGGTGGGCGGCTTTGTCGCCCACTCACATCCCCGTTCTCTTGCTTCCCCTCACAATGCGTCACGCAATTCGTTGCGCAAGGCGCGCAATGTGCGGTGGTAGAGTGCCTTGATCGCGCCCTCGCTGCATCCCATCACGCGCCCAATTTCTTCGTTCGATAATTGCTCACTGAATTTCAAAATCAATAACTGTTGTTGTCGGGCAGGCAGTTTGCGAATCGCGCTTAACAACACTTGCGCTTGTTCGTTTTGCTCCGCGCGCTGCTGAAGATTGGTACGCGTTTCGGGCAAAGTGGCAATGTCGTCAAGACGAACGTTTTTGTGGCGACTCTGGTCACGATACCAGTTCACCACCAGGTTATGCGCGATGCGATACAACCACGCGGCAAACGGTGCACCGCGCGAGCGATAAGCACCAATGCGCCCTAATGCCCGATAAAACACGCGCGCGGTGAGGTCTTCGGCTTCGGCGACATCACCTACCCGATAAAAGATATAGTTATAAATGCGATCCACATAGCGTTCGTACAACTCCCCGAACGCATCGGCATCATGCCGGGCGCGCTTGATAAGCAGTTCCTCGTTGTCCGTCAAAACCGACTCCTGCCTCCGCGCGCGGGTTCTTTATCCCCTAGAACACCGCGCCCCACTTGAAGTTACGCATCCAAAAAGAAATGGCGTATGGCAAAGGGCATATAGCGTATTGCCTGATCCTAGAGTAGTCACGCCACGCTATATGCTACCCTGCCATACGCCCTGGGCAATACGCGATACCCCCTAGTCCGTGTAGAACGCCAAGCCCACAGCGCCGGGACCACTGTGGACACCAATCACCGGACCGATTTCAGTAAAGTAAAACTCTTTGCACTCGTACTGCGCGCGGATGTGCTCAGCAATTCTTTCTGCGTCTTGCCGCGCATCCGCGTGCAATACTCCCACGTGCAACGGTCGGTGACCGGAGCGCTCTTCCAGAACCTCCAGCAATCGTGCCAGCGCTCGCGCGCGCGAACGCGGTTGTTCCAGCGGCTCGACCTGACCGTCGCGGATTTCCAGCATCGGTTTGACTTGCAGCAACGTGCCCACGAGCGCGCGCGCCCCACCGATGCGTCCGCCGCGTCGCAGATATTCGAGCGTGTCGAGGACAAAGATGAGGTTCAGTCGGGGAATAAGCGCCTGGATCGTCGCGACGACTTGTTCGCGCGACTGGCCCGCTTCTGCCGCCTGTGCAGCGGCAATCACCAAGAGTCCCAACGCCATCGAAAGCCACGGCGTATCCACGATGGAGATCGGCAAGGTGCGTTTGAGTTGTTGTTCCAGATTTTGCTTGGCGGCGCAAGCCGAGGCGTACGTTCCGCTCAACTTGCTCGGCAAGTGTAACGAAACGATTTCCTTGCCGGCTTCGATAAAGGGCTTGTAGAACTGCTCAAACTCACCCGCCGAAGGTTGCGAGGTCGTGGGATGCTCCTTGGCGTGCGGGAGCATTCGGTAGAACTGTTCATTCGTCAAGTCCACTTCATCGCGATAGACCGTTGTGCCAAAGATGGCTTTCAACGGAATGACCGCGATGTTGTGTTTCTGCCGTTCTTCCATCGGCAGGTGGGCTGACGAATCCGTTACGATCTGAATCACGCTGTTGTACCTCCTTCCTCAAATGATGGAGTGGAGTTGATGCGCGCGGTGCGGACCGCGTACACAATCCACCCGATGCCACCAGACGTGAGGATGACCAAACCGACCAACATCGCGAGGTTGAGCCACAGCCACAACGATTCGACGCGCAGCGCGCGCTCTTCGCTCAGCCATCCCGCGATGCCTAACGCCTGTCCGGCGGCAAACACGTTCCAGAGAGCATGCAGAACGACACTAACGGCATAAGCGATTAAAAGTTTGTCCCACCTCCTTTCGACACGCGCGGCGTACCAGCCGCGCGCCATAGTGATTCCATTAGCCGTATGCATAATCGCCGCGCCAACGCGCGCCAGCACAGTCGCTGCCCACATTTCCAGCAGAATGCCTGCGTTCAGCACATTTTCGACGAGGGCAAAACCCACGCCGGCAGCAACGCCCCACAAGACGGCGTCACGCGCGCGCGTGCGCGACGGATCCATCAACGCGAGGATGAGGGTCTTGACCGATTCCTCAATCAGCGGAACCACTCCCGCAAAGTAAACCAATGCCACTACGACAATGCCGGGATTCGCTAGGAGCCAGCGCAAAGCAGCTTGCTCGTCCAGCATACGCATTGCGCGCAATTCGTCGCTCAAACGACTCAGATACCATACACCGTCGGGCGTCAGCGCGAGCGCAATGGCGATGCCTGCAAGCATTATAACACCCATCACCCCTTCGAGTAACAGCGCGAGGAACGTGCTGCCCAGCGCGCCCCAGCCCAGCGCGGCGACCAACGCGCGCACACCTGAGGTGACATTCAGTTGTCGCGCGGTATACGCAAGCAGAGTCAGTGGCAGAAGCACCGAAGCAAGAAAATGAAAGGGTGGAAACACAAACGCGGCGATCGGCCCAAGTGTCAGCAGAGCACTACCCAGCCCCAGCGCGACCAGAAACGCGACGAACAAAATGCCTGCGGGTGGAAACAACTGCGTCACAGTCGTCGGTAGGCGATGACGCAGCGTGGCGATGGCTTGCCATGCAAAGAGCATGCCGAACAAAACCCCAAACGCGGCAAGCCCTCCGACAAAGATGTTTGTCTGGATGGCTTCTTGATGTGTCCTGGCAAAAAAGGGCGCGACCAGATAAAACGTGCCAGCGCACAAGCCGCAGACCAACAACAGTGCACTCAGCACCAACAACCATACCCCAGCAACAAATCGGTGATTGGATGATTCGGTGATTGGGTGATTGGACGATTCGGTGATTGGGTGATTGGGTGATTCGTCATTCGTCATCCGTCATTCATCCTTCGCCTCTGGCTCCTTGGCTCATTGGCTCACTGATTTCCACCACCAACCGATAGACCTGACGCCGCGCGCGTCGCGCTTGACGCGCCACTTGCTTGACCGCCTCGGTGCGCGCGACCCCGGCGTCCATCAACGCGCGTACCGCTGCCACCACCCGCGCATCATTCCATTCGTCTTCACTCTTCTCATCCGCGTCCTTCGTCCTTCGTCTTTCGTCTTTCGTCCCTTCATCTGACTTGCCCGCGATGACCAGCGTAAACTCGCCGCGCGGCGCGTGCGCGCGAAAATGCTCACGGGCTTGATCTACCGTACCGCGAAAAAACTCTTCGTGCATTTTCGTCAGTTCGCGCGCCACGCAAATCGCGCGCGCGCCGAGGATTTCGGCAATATCCTCCAGGGTTTGACAAACACGGTGAGGGGCTTCGTAGGCAATCAGGGTGCGCGGTTCATTCGCCAGCGTCTGCAACAAGCGGCGACGCGCGCTACGCTGGCGCGGCAAAAAACCCAGATAGACAAACTGATCGGTGGGCAAACCCGAAGCGACCAGTGCAGTGATGACCGCGTTCGCCCCGGGAATCGGAACGACACGATACCCGCGCGCGAGTGCCGCGCGCACCAGTTCATAGCCCGGATCGGACAGACCCGGTGTGCCGGCTTCGGAAATCACTGCGACATCACCCTGCTCCAGCGCGCGCAAGATCGCTTCGAGTTTGGTCAATTTGTTATGTTCAAAGTACGAAGTCACGGGCTTGGCAATGTCAAAGTGCGCAAGCAATTTGCGCGCGGTGCGCGTGTCTTCTGCCGCGATGAGTGAGACCTGTTTCAACACTCGCAGCGCGCGCAGAGTGATGTCTTCCAGATTCCCAATCGGTGTTGCCACCAGATAGAGCGTTCCCATCGTTTGTCCACAATTATACCCGCAATTGTCCTATCCGTCCACATTGAAACGCGACGCGGCACGGGCGGTTGAAACCGCTGCAACACATACCCGAAGCCGCCCTTCGGCGGCTATACTCCAAACAGTCAGGTTTTTAACTTAAGTAATCCCACTCATCCCCTGCCTCCTGCTCTCCCCACCACGCGGGAAGAGCAGGAGGAGCTGAGGAGTAGGGGATTAGGGCGGGCGGCGAAGCCGCCCGCCCTAATCCTCATTCCCTCAATTCCCCCTCCCCACGCCGCTCTGCGGCGTGGGGAGGAGGCAGGGGGTGGGGCAATATCTCTGGCAGCGCGTTCACTTGTGTTTTTCAAAGGCACGCCAGTTCAAAATGAAAGTTCGTACTCGTGCTGGTAACTATTCAGCCACCGTGTCATTTCGAGCGAAGCGAGAAATCTCACAATGCTTGAACAAGATCTCTCTGTGCAAACAGCGCACCTCAAAATGACATGGTGAGTAGTTGCCCATGCTGAGTAATACAAAGCGGTCATCTATGATGCCCCTGAAAAATCTATCACTTGTCCGCTATCCTCGCTTGGAAATGACAGCCTGCTGGTTTGGCACATGCCCTGCCTGCTCCTGGAGATGACATTGACAAAATAGTCCTATCAAGATATATTGCCAATTGGAGACCTTTAAGCAACACGCATTAAGCAATATGCAGTAAGCAGTATTGAGTTTCGGAGGTGCAATGACGCACGTGGACTATAACTGCATCTTTTGCGCGATTGTTGCCCGACGCGCGCCGGCTTCGATTGTGTACGAATCGGACGAGGCACTGGCGTTTCTCGACATCCATCCAGTTGTCGAAGGACACACGCTGGTCATTCCCAAAAAACACTGTCGCAACCTGTTCGATCTGGACGATGAGAGTGGACGCGCGGTGATGCACGCCGCGCGCATTGTTGCGCGCGCGCTGCGCGCCGCCTTCAACGCCGATGGGTTGACCGTGTTGCAATCGAACGAGCGCGCGGGCGGCCAGGCGGTGTTCCACTATCACGCGCATCTTGCCCCGCGTTTTCTGGGCGATGGTTTGATGTGGCGTACGGACACCGAGCGCATTATGCAATGGCGCGCGCGCGGCAAACCGTCACGCGAGGAACTGGAACGCATCGCCGAGAAAATTCGCGCGCACGTTCAGGAGGACGAGGTTGGACGCTGATGACATGGTGCTGGTCGCGCTGGTCAGGCAGCCGCGCGATCTGGAGATTGCGCGCACCGAACACTGGTATCGCATTCCCGCGCGCTCTGCGCCTCGCCATCTGACGCAGGCAAGTTATGTGGCGTTCTACCTCACCCGAGCCTTTGGTGAGCACAAGTGGACGATTCGCGAGTACGCGCCGGTGCGCGGGCATGAACTCGTGTACCGTCGCGATTTGTTGCCGCACGAAACCACCCACCCGCGCGCGGATGAAGCGTACTACAAACTCGAACTGGGTCCTCTCATCGAATTGCCGCGCCCGATTGTCAGTCGGCGGGGGCGCCGCCTGTTGTTCATCTGGACGACCGGCGCCAAATTCTCGCGCGCCGTCGAACTGAACGATTTGCTGGGCAAGAACGCCGCAGACGACGCGCTGTGGGACGCGCTCAAAGCGCATGGCATTGACGCGGAACGCCAGATGACGGTGCGCGATGTGCGCGCGCGATATCGCGTGGATTTCTGGATTCCGTGCGCGCGGGGTAATGTAGCCATCGCGCTGGCTGCCAGGACACGTCGGTTACCCGGCGGAAAGACGTGGCGCGCACTGCGTTTCGATGAAACCGACCTGCAACATCCCGAGGTTTGCGTGACGAAAATTCGCAAGGTGGTGCGTGAACTGGGAAACGCAAACTATCAGTACGCGCATTGAATTAGCAACGAAAAAATTTTGCGGCGGTCGGCAATCCATCGTCGGCAGTCGTATCTTCTGGGAGCAAACACGATGAGCATTCTGATTGACAAGAAAACCCGACTAGTCGTTCAAGGCATCACGGGACGCGAAGGAGAATTTCACACGCGCCAGATGATCGAGTACGGCACGCGCGTCGTCGCCGGCGTAACGCCGGGTCGCGGTGGCGAGCAAGTGTTAGGTGTGCCCGTTTTTGATACCGTTGCGCAAGCCGTTACCGCCACCAAAGCCAACACCTCGATTATCTACGTCCCTGCGCGTGGTTGCGCTGATGCAATTCTCGAAGCCGCCGAAGCCGGAATTAAACTGGTGGTCTGCATCACCGAAGGCGTACCCGTCGCCGATATGATGCGCGTGGCGCGACGCCTCGAGGAAACCGGAACATTGCTCGTCGGACCGAACTGCCCCGGCTTGATTTCGCCGGGCAAATCCAAAGTGGGCATCATTCCCGGCAATATCTGTATGCCCGGACCGGTCGGCATCGTGGCGCGCAGCGGCACATTGACCTACGAGGTGATTCACGCGCTCACGCAACGCAAAATCGGTCAATCCACGTGTGTGGGCATCGGTGGCGATCCGGTGCATGGTCTGGGGTTTATCGAAGTGCTGGAAATGTTTGAAAACGATGCACAGACCAAAGCGATTGTGCTCATCGGCGAAATTGGCGGCACGGACGAAGAAAAGGCGGCGGCGTTCATCAAGAAGAATGTGCGCAAGCCGGTCGTCGCGTTTGTGGCGGGACAGACCGCCCCGCCCGGCAAACGAATGGGGCACGCCGGCGCCATCATCGAAGGCGGCACCGGTACCGCCGCTGAAAAAATCGCCGCGTTCAAAGCCGCAGGCGTGCCGGTCGCGCGCTTTCCCGGCGAAGTGGCAGAACTCGTGGCGCAAAAACTGGCGCGCGCCAAGAGATAGGTTTGTGGCACAGGATTGAATCCTGTGCATAACGTTCTATGTCCCGTCCTCCCTCACTGCCTCCCGATCTTGATTTAACGCCGTATGCCGGACGCTGGGTCGCGATGGTGCGTGGCAAGGTGACCGGCGTGGGAATGAGCGCGGCAGAAGCGCGCCGCGCCTCCAAGCATCAACGTCCCAAGGAAGAACCGGTGGTGGTGTTTGTGCCAGAAGACAATGAGCAAATGACAAATGAGCAAATGAGCAAATGAACAAATGGTTTGGCACATTTGGCAAATTTGGCACATTTGGCACATTTGATTTGGCTCATTGGCTCATTGGGCAATTGGCTCGTTGCTCCAGAGGTGCGCTATGAACGTGCTTGATCAAGTGTTGGCTTTTATCGCCGAGCAGAACGTCGAAGCGTATTTTGTTGGCGGGCTGGTGCGCGATGAACTGCTGGGGCGCGTCGTCAAACGCGATCTCGATCTCGCGGTGGACGGCGATGCGGCGGAACTGGCGCGTCGTTTTGCCGATAGTGTGGGAGGCGCGTTTTATTTGATGGACGAAGAGAACAATGTGGCGCGCGTGATGCTGGGCGATACCTATGTGGATTTCGCGCAACTGCGCGGCTCGCTGCGCGAAGACCTTGCCACGCGCGATTTCACCATCAACGCGATGGCGCGCCAGATCGGTAGCAACGAACTCTTCGATCCGTTTCACGGGCAAAAGCACCTTGCCCTCAAACAAATCTGCGCTGTGACCGACGAGGCGTTTCAGCGCGATCCCGTGCGCCTGCTGCGCGCCATCCGTTTTGCCGGCGAACTCGGCTTTACCATTGGCGCGCACACCGAAAAATTGATGCGCCGCGACGCGCACCTGCTCGCCTTTGCTTCGATGGAACGCGCGCGCGACGAGTTTCTCAAAATCCTCGCGCTTTCCCAGCCGACCCCGTGGTTGCGGCGAATGGACGATCTCGGCTTGCTTGCCGCGCTGTTGCCCGAAGTGAGCGCGCTCAAAGGCGTAACGCAATCGTCGCCGCACGCGTACGACGTGTTCGAGCACACCTTGCGCACGCTCGATGAACTCGTTGCCCTTCAGGCAAACGACTATGCTGAAGTCGCTGACGGCGCATTCATCGCCGAGTTGAAAACGCATTTCAACCACATCGTTTCCGCCGATCACACGCGCGGCACGCTCCTGCGTCTCGCCGCGCTGTTGCACGACATCGGCAAGCCGCTCACGCGAACAGTGGACGAAAGTGGTGCGATTCACTTTTACAATCACGAAGCGCGCGGCGCCGAACTGAGCGGCACGCTGCTGCGCGGTCTGCGCTTGAGCAACGATGAGATTGCCATCGTCAAGCGCGTGGTGACTCATCACGTCCGTCCCGCGCAACTGGCGCGCGAGCCGCACCTGCGGAATCGCGCCGTCTATCGTTTCTTTCGCGACACGGGCGACGCGGGCGTGGATACGTGCGTGCTGATGCTCGCCGATCAACGTGGCAAAACTCCCACGCGAAACGAGGCGGAGGACGCGCACTATCGCGCCGCAAACGCAATCTTGCTCGAACGCTATTTTCGCGCGCACGACCAGGTGATTGCGCCACCACCGCTGGTGGATGGGCATACCCTGATGCAGGCATTGCCGATTGAACCCGGTCCGCGCCTTAGCGAATTGCTGGAAGCCATCCGCGAAGCGCAGGTGGAAGGTGAGGTGACGACGCGCGAAGAGGCGATTGCGTGGGCGCGAGGACTGTTGACGAAGAACGAAGGATTTTAGATTTTCGATTTTCGATTGGCGATTGTGTAACAATCGGGTGACTATTCCCCCTGTCATTGCGAGGCGTAGTGTGCCGAAGCAATCCCCAACGCCGCATTGGGGATTGCTTCGTCGCAAAACCCGCTCCTCGCCATGACAATGACCGCGCGCGTTTCTGTCCTTTGACATGCCCGCCGACGGGCATGAGATTCTCGCAATGACATCGTGGACATCGGCAATCGGCAATCGAAAATCGGCAATTGGACTTGTGGAACTTGAAATTGCCGCCGCCAAAATTCCCAAATACGCTGTGCGCGAATCGGGCGATACGCTGGAGATGATTGAGCGACCGCACGGGGGCTTGTCGTTCGTGCTGGTGGATGGGCAGCACACCGGTCGCGGCGCCAAGCAAGTGGCGAATCTCGTCGCGCGCAAAGTCGTCGCGCTCCTCGCCGAAGGGGTGCGCGATGGCGCCGCCGCGCGCGCCGCGCACGACTACCTCTACACCACCTACGAGGGCAAGGTCTCGGCGGAACTGCATATCGTCTCGATTGACCTGCTGAGCGAGACGATTGTGATTTCGCGCAACAGCCATTGCCCCGCGCTCATCGGCGATGCGAATGGCGTGCGCGCGCTCGATGCGACCGCCGCGCCAATCGGCATCCACCGACGGATGAAGCCGATGATTACCGAAGTGCCGCTAACGCGTCACACCACTGTCGTCGTCTTCACCGATGGGGTGTGGGACGCTGGCGCGCGCGCGGGACACCCGTTCGACGTTGTTATGTTCGTCGCGGAGCAATTGTGCGACGCGGACATTCGCGCGCCGCAACTCGCCGACGCGATTCTCGCGCGCGCCATTGAACTGGATGGGGGCAGACCGAACGACGATACGAGTGTGCTGGTCGTGCGGGTGGTGCCGCGCAGCGGCGGCGATCACGCGCGACGGTTGAGTGTGCGGTTTCCGATTTCAGTCGAGTAGTCAAATATACTCCAAACGGTTGAGGTTTTTGGTGACTATGAGAAGAGAGAGGAAGAAGAGATAGAGGGCTGTAATGCGCCATCCCCCGGAGCATGTGCCAAGTCGCTTGACATACCGTCGGGCGACTCAAGTCGCAGCAACAGTACGGGCGAATAATGATTCGCCCCGACGCGCCTGCCTCCGCAGGCTGTCTTCTAGCCGCCGCAGGGCGGCTTCGGGTATGTGTTGCTGCGGTTTCAACCGCCCGTGCCCAAAGCCCTAGCATCCCCCGCTCAAGTTGACGTATATGCCCCCTGCCCCCTCCCCACGCCGCATAGCGGTGTGAGGAGGGGGGAAACAAGGGAATGGAGGTGAGGGCGGGCGGCGCAGCCGCCCGCCCTCACCCCTCTTTC
>Ga0209227_1000927_pt1 | contig 24017 bp, 23 predicted proteins | sample YNPBryantNP2012_FD_185815 | JGI IMG/M metagenome (GOLD analysis project Ga0209227, IMG submission 185815) | Anoxygenic and chlorotrophic microbial mat microbial communities from Yellowstone National Park, USA - YNP Bryant NP 2012 (SPAdes)... ...
TACTCGGCGTGCTGGGCAACTATTTGGTTTTTCTCGCGATGGATTTGCGCTTGCCTTTCATCAGCGCGTTCCTGTTGCTCGCCGTGTTGCAAATCGGAGGACTGGTGCCCTCCGCGCCGGGCAAAGTGGGCGTGTTCCAAATTTTGTGCATCTGGACGCTCGCGCTTTTCGCGGTAGACAAAAGCATCGGCTTGGCGTACGGCATCTTGTTGTATCTCATTGCCTACGGCACGCCTATCGTCCTGGGAATTTTGTTTTTGTGGTGGGGCGGTATCAGTCTCAAGACAATGACCAATGGGTCAATGAGCCAATGAGCCAAAGTGCCAATGAGCCAAAGGTTTCGGTGGTGATTCCCGCGTATCGCGCGGAGCGGACGCTGGGCGCGTGTCTCGACGCGCTGTGCGCGCAATTGTTACCGGACGATGAGGTGATTGTCGTCGCGGACGAAGCGTCGTACGAAACGACGCGCGCGCTCGCCCAGCCGCGCGGCGCGCGCGTGCTGACGCCGAATCGCGGCGCGGCCGCCGCGCGCAACTTGGGAGCGGCGCACGCGCGCGGCGAAATCGTCTTGTTCCTCGATGCGGATTGCGTCCCCGAACGCAATTGGCGTCGCGCCATGCTCGCGCCATTCGCCGACGCGGAAATCGTTGGCGCGTGCGGGATGAAGCGCACCCAACAGCGCGGCATCGTGCCGCGTTTCATTCAACTCGAATTCGATTATCGCTACGACAACGAGCGCGCGTTGCGCTACATTGACTTTGTGGATAGCGGTACGGCGGCGTATCGGCGCGAGGTGTTTTTGCGCGAAGGCGGATTCGATACGCGTCTCTCGGATGCCGAAGATGTGGATTTGTCGTATCGCTTGTCCGAGCGCGGCTACAAGATGGCGTTTGCGTCGGAGGCGGTGGTGTATCATCCACACCCCGAATCGTTGCTCGAGTACGTGCGGCGCAAGTTCGTTTACGCGTTCTGGCGCGCGCAGGTGTACGCGCGGCACCCGCGCAAACTCGCGGCTGATTCGCGCACACCGCAAACGCAAAAGTTGCAAGGCGCGCTTGTTGGATTGTTGTTTGGTTTTTTTGTTGTATCGTTGGTCTGGCGCGAGGCGTTGTGGCTTGTCGCGCTGAGCGCGCTCGCGTTCATTGTCACGACCTTGCCGTTCATTGCGCGCTATGTCAAACGCGATCCGCTCGTCGTGCTGTTGTCGCCGTTCTTCACCGCGCTCGCCGCGTGCGCGGGCGCGCTGGGCGTGGCGCTGGGGATGGTGCGCGCTAGAATGATACGTGATGCGTGAAACGTGATGCGTGAAATTTATGAAACAACGACGGCTGATTCTTGCGCTGATTGATTTGCTGTTTGTCAACGCGGCGGTGGTGATTGCGCTGGCGGTGTGGGCATTACGCGGCGATAAGGATTTGCGCGATCTCCTCACGACGCAAGCGTACTGGTTTGGGCTATTCTCGGTACTCTGGCTGTGCTTTGAGTACCTGAGCGGCTTGTACGACTTGCGCATCGTTGCGCAACTGCGCGCGACGATTCGCGCGCTCGCGCAAACGTTCTTGCTTGTCCTCATCGCTTACCTCCTCATCTTTTTTTCGATTCCCACCGAATTGCCGCGCGGCATCGTCGTCTATCACGGTATCGCGGCGATGACATTGATCGCGCTGTGGCGCGGCGCGTACATTCGCGCGGCGCCGTTCCGTCGTCGCGCGCTGATCGTCGGCGCGGGAAATGCGGGGCGCGAGATCGCGCGCGTGATTCGCTCGCAATTTCAAACGCACTATGACATCATCGGTTTTGTGGATGATGACGCACTCAAGCAGGGACAGCGCATCGAAGGGCTGAACGTGCTGGGCACGCGCGCCGATTTGACGCGCCTCGTTCAGGAGCATCGCGTTGCCGAAATCATTCTTGCCATCACGCGCGCGCTCTCCGATGATTTGTTCGCGGCGCTACTCGACGCGCAAGAACTGGGTGTGGACATTGCGCCGATGCCGCTGGTGTACGAGGAGGTGACCGGGCGCGTGCCCGTGCGTTACATCGGTGATAGTTGGTACGTGGCGCTGCCGCTCCGTCACGCGTCGAGCGAAGGTTTGTACGGCGCGCTCAAGCGTGTGTTCGATGTGACGATCGCGCTCATCGGTCTGAGTTTGTTCGCGTTGATGTTGCCGTTCCTCGCGCTCGCCATCAAACTCGATTCGCCGGGCGCGGTGTTTTACGCGCAACCGCGCGTGGGGCAGGGGGGACGCATTTTTCGCGTGCTCAAGTTGCGCACGATGGTGCGCGATGCCGAGCCGAACGGTCAAGCGGTGTGGGCGGCGCGCAATGATCCGCGCGTGACGCGCGTCGGGAAAATTTTGCGCCGTTTGCATCTGGACGAAGTGCCACAATTCTGGAATGTGTTGCGCGGCGAGATGAGCATCGTCGGTCCGCGTCCCGAGCGTCCCGAATTTGTGGCGCAACTGGAAAAGCAAATTCCGTTCTATCGCTTGCGCCACGCGGTCAAGCCCGGCCTCGCGGGCTGGGCGATCGCGCATGCGGATTACGTGGACAGCGTCGAAGACGCGCGCTTGCGCGTGGAGTACGATTTGTATTACATCAAGCACCAGTCGTTGGGACTCGATGTGTGGATTTTGTTTCGGGCGATAGGACATGTCTTGGCATTCAAAGGGAGATGACGAAGGACGAATGACGAACGTTGTTGCAGTTGATCTGGGGGGCACGCAAATTCGCGTCGCGCTGTGCGATGCGCACGGCAACATTGTCAAGCGATTGGCAACACCCACGCGCGCGGCAGAAGGTGTCGAGGCGGTGTTTGCGCGTCTCGTCGCGACGATGCGCGCGGTGACGGACGATTGGTCGCGCGTGCGCGGCATCGGCTTGGGCGCGCCCGGCACCACCGATCCGTGGCGCGGCATCATCTTCGAGGCGCCGAATCTGCCGGGCTTGGTGAATTTTTCGATGAAGGCGCGACTGGAAGACGAGTTTCACGTGCCGACGTTCATCGGCAACGATGCGAACCTTGCCGCGCTCGGCGAACAGCGTTTCGGCGCGGGGCGCGGTGTGGCGAATCTGATTTACGTCACGATTAGCACCGGCGTCGGGGGTGGCATCATCGCGAACAATCGTTTGTTTTTGGGCGCGCACGGTTTTGCCGGCGAGGTGGGGCATCAAACGCTGGAAGCGAATGGTCCGCGTTGCAACTGTGGCAACATCGGTTGTCTCGAAGTGCTTGCCGCGGGTCCCGCGCTGGAGCGCGCCGCGCGCGAGGCATTGCGCGCGGGACGCGCCTCGCAACTGCGCGCGTTGACTGACGACGATCCCTCGCGTGTCACGGGTGCGCTCATCACCCAAGCCGCGCGCGCGGGCGATGCGCTGGCGCGCGAGATTTTTGCGCGCGCGGGATTTTACATCGGCTTGGGGCTGGTGAGTTTGCAACATAACTTTGATACGGAATTGTTTGTGCTGGGAGGCGGCGTCGCCATTCACGCGTGGGATTTCATCTACCCAACAATTCAAAAAACTTTTGACGAGTACGCAATGCCTTCGATGCGGCGTGGTGTGCGCATCGTGCCAGCGGAGTTGGGCGATGAGGCGGGGTTGTTGGGCGCGGCGGTGCTTGCTATGAGCAACGAGCCGATGAGCCAATGAACCAATGAGCCAAATGGATTTGTCCGTTGTGATTGTTAGTTACAATGTGCGGGAATTGTTGGAGCGGTGCCTGAGGTCAGTGGTTAGTAGTCAGTGGTTAGTGGTTAGAAAGACCGAAGAACTGTCCACTACCCACTATCCACTATCCACTGAGGTCTTTGTGGTGGATAACGCTTCGCACGATGGCAGCGCGGCGATGGTGCGCGCGAAATTTCCTGAGGTGCATCTTATCGAGAACGCGACGAATCGTGGTTTTGCGGCGGCGAACAATCAAGCGTTCGCGTTGACGCGCGGTCGCTATGTGCTGATGCTCAATCCCGATACGGAGGTGCGCGCGGGCGCGCTCGAGACGCTGGTCGCGTTTATGGACGCGCATCCGCGCGCGGGCGCGTGCGGCGGCAAGTTGGTGTACGGCGATGGGACGTTGCAACATTCCGCGTTCGCGTTTCCATCGCTCGCGCAAATCTTTCTCGACTTTTTTCCGATTAACTGGCGTCTCACTGAATCGCGTTTGAATGGACGTTATCCGCGCGCGTGGTATGCGCGCGGTGCGCCGTTTCGAGTGGATCATCCGTTGGGCGCGGATTTTCTGGTGCGGCGCGCGGCGGCAGAGCAGGTGGGCTGGCTGGACGAGCAATTTTTTATCTACTGCGAAGAGATTGACTGGGCGATGCGGCTTCAGCGCGCGGGGTGGGAAATCTGGTGCGTGCCGCAGGCGGAAATCGTGCATTACGAAGCGCAAAGCACGCGTCAATTCCGCGAGACGATGTTCGTCGAACTGTGGCGCGCGCGCGCGCGGTTGTTTCGCAAGCATTACTCGCGCGCGTTCTGGTTTGCGGCGCGGCAGATTGTGCGCGCGGGATTGTGGAACGCGGCGCGCAAGGCGCGCGCGGCGGCGCGGCGCGGCGAGGTTACACAAGACGAACTGGTGCGACGGCTTGACGCGTATCGGCAGGTCTGGCATAATGTTGGTGAATGACTGGCGATTTTCTGGAGGATACAATGGGCATCCAAATGGTGATTGAACTATCGGATCGTCAAGGGACGCAAACAGTACTTGATGCTCTGGAGGCATACAAAGCCCGTTTGCGCGCGAGTATTGAACGAACCAGGCGTCGTCTCAGCGAGTTTGAGGCGCGTTATCATGTAACGACGGCGCATTTCTTGAAAGAGATGACAGCGGAAGATTTGGGCGGCAACGATTTAGAGTATGTAGAGTGGGCGGGTGAGGCAAAGTTGTTGCAAGGGTTGGAGTCTGAACTAGAGGAGGTGCAGAGTGTCACGGTCCTCTTGCGCGAACAATCGTCGTACCAAGCCGATACGGCGGCGTAAATTTACGATTCCCGCCATCACCCCGATTGGTTGCGACGCGCCTGTGAGTGAGACGCTGCCCAAAGCAGTGCGACGCATCGCGCGCGTGTTGCGTCCGCAGAAAATCATTCTCTTTGGCTCGTATGCCTATGGCAATCCCACGCCCGATAGCGATGTGGATTTGCTTGTGGTGATGGAGACGAAGGCGTCGCACAAAGAGCGATTCCTTGCGGTTTCACGATTGTTGCGCCCGCGTCCGTTTGCGGTGGATATTATTGTCAGAACACCACAGGAGATCAAGACGGCAATCGAATCAGGGAATTTTTTCATTAAAGAAATCTACACGCAGGGGAAGGTACTTTATGAACGACGAACTTGATCCTCGTGCGTGGATTGCCAAAGCCGAAGAGGATTACAAATTGGCTGTCTCCGCTCTGCGGCGCAAACAACCATTGATGTACGGAGTCTGTTTTCACGCGCAACAGTGTGCGGAAAAATATCTGAAAGCGATGTTGGTGGCGCGCGCCAAACCCTTTCCCAAAATCCACGACCTTTCCAAACTGAGCGATTTGTGTGAAGAAGCAGGAATTCTCGTGCCTGTGTCAAAGGATTTACTCGAAACGCTTTCGGATTTTGCAGTTGCGGCGCGTTACCCAAGTGGTGTTCCTTCAATCGAAGATGCGCGCGAAGCGATCGAAACTGCCAGAGCCGTTCGCAAATTTGCGCGCAAGTTTTTGGGGGTGCGCTAAGCCGCGATGACTCGTTTGACGGTCGGCGTTCTCACCCACAACGAACAAAAGCACATCCGCGATTGCCTTGCTTCGGTGCGCGCGTTCGCCGACGAACTCCTCGTCCTCGACGATTTCAGCACCGATGACACGGTCGCGCTGGCGCGGGAAATGGGCGCGCGCGTCGAATTCCGCAAACTGGACAATTTCCCCAACCAGCGCAATGCCGCCATCGAACTCGCGCGCAGCGATTGGATTTTTTTCATTGACGCGGACGAACGCGCGACGCCGGCGTTAGGGCAGGAAATCCGCGCGGCGATTGGCGGTCGTCCGGCGGTGGTCGGTTTCTGGGTGCCTCGCCGCAACATCATCTTTGGCAAAGAGATTCGCCACACGGGCTGGTCACCCGATTATCAACCGCGCGTGCTGAAGAAAGGACGCGCGCGTTTTGATCCCGCGCGCGAGGTGCACGAGTTGGTGCTGTGGGACGGCGAGGTGGGCTATTTGCTCGAGCCGCTGATTCACTACAACTATGAGACGCTCGCGCAGTTTCGCAAAAAGCAAATCGTCTACACGCGCTATGAGGCGCAGGTGTGGTATGCCGAAGGGCGACGCGCGCGCTGGCGCGGTGCGATCGGACAGCCGCTGCGCGAATTTTTTCGGCGATACCTCGCGTTGCAGGGCTGGCGCGATGGCGGACATGGCTTGCTCCTCAGCGTGTTAATGGCGTACTATGCCTTTGTGCGCTGGCGAATGTTGCGCGAGATGCAGATCGGTGGGCAGGTGGTGGGTAGCAGGTAAACGGTGGCAGGTGAATGGGCAACAAGTTTTTGACGTAACCGAACAGCCGTGCTATACTATAATCAATGAACCACGAGGTCCTCGTCCTCAATCAGAATTACGAACCGCTGAATGTGTGCCAGATTAAGCGTGCCATTGTGCTGCTTCTCAGCGGTAAAGCAGAGATTGTTGTTAACAATCGTGGCTATCTGCGTACACCCACGACAGAGATTCCGATTCCCTCCGTCATTCGCCTGGCAAGTCAGGTACGCCATCCGCGTTTACGCGTCGCGTTGACACGGCGGGCAGTCTTTCGTCGTGATAATTTCACGTGTCAGTACTGTGGGGTTCAATCGAATCATCTGACGATTGATCACGTGGTGCCCCGTCATCGCGGCGGAACACACACCTGGGAAAATGTTGTGAGTGCCTGTCCCGCGTGCAATCGCAAAAAGGGAGGCAAAACGTTGACCGAAGCGCGAATGACGTTGCGGCGCAAGCCCTTTGAACCCAAGCCGACGCCGCGCGCGCTGTTTGGTCATTACCTCGCCGAGTATCGTGAATGGGAAGCGTATCTGGGAGGATAAAAAAACGCCACTCGAACGAGTGGCGTTTTTAAATTTCGCTGCTCCCTTCCTCCTCGATGGTTTCACCGGTCGTCAGGACGATTTGCCAGATGCGGTGTGGCTCTGCTTGTCGCCGCAGTTTGATGGGTTTGACTTCGCGCACGGGAAATTCATCCCCGACGCACGCGTAGGTCGCGGCGTCTATAAAGATACTTCGTTCTGGTCGAACAGCAAGACGTTCCGCCACACTGATAATTTCACCAACGATAGTGTATTCGGTATGTGGTGCTGCCTTGAGATGTCCTGCCAGAACGTGCCCTGTTGTGATTCCCATCCCGATGTGACAGGAGAGGGGGGGCGTTTGATTCCGGTTGAAAGCAGTGATGTCCTCTCTAATTTCTATGCTGGTTGATAAGGCTTGCCGCGCGTGGTCGGGTTGTTCCAGCAAGAGATTCCACGTTGCTACGATTTGTTCGCCTGTGCATTGGATAAGTGTGCCGTTATGCTGAAAGATGCGCGCCACGATGAGCGCAGTATATTGATTGAGGAGTTGAAACAATGCTCTGGGCGAATGTGAGGAGGCCAATTGGGTCACATCCCGCAAATCAATGCACAGGACCGAGACACGTCGTTGCACGCCGCTCAACGGTGCTACACCTCGATCGAAATTGCGCGTCACCTGTTCAACGACTTCGGGCGCGACATAGCGGCGGAACAAGCGCGTGAGTGCTGCACGACGACGTTCTTGTGAAAAGTAGCGGAACGTCGTTGCCCCGGCAAAAACCAAAAGGAGCGCGAGTAAGGGATAGATGGGTTGAACCAGAATGCCGCGATTAAAGAGCGCGAAAGCGTAACCGAGATAAAGTAAAAAGTAAATGATGGTGAGTGCCAGCGCAGAGAGTAATCGAAAATGGGGCAAGGTGGCGCCCGCAAGAATCGCCACCAAAAAAATCATAACGATTTCGGTCAAACGATCCTGAGGTGACAGGAGATGGTTTCCCAGAATCGTTTCGATCACATCTGCATGCACCTCCACCGACGCGAGAGCGGGCGTGGCTACGGTCGGCGTGATATAGTTGTGTGCACGACTCTGGGTCACGCCAATCAAGACGATATGATCGCGCAACGATGCTGGGTCCGCGCGTCCGCGCAGAAGAGCCGCCGCAGAAATGACGCTGCGAGTTCTGGGATGCACAAAGACGATTTTCATTTGTCCCGACGCATCGGTGGGAATGCGTTGGGTGTCCCACACGACCGCGCGACCATCGAGACGCACATCGGGCGCGCGTTGCTGAAACGCCGCCAGCGCCGCCAAGCCTAACGTGGGATAGCGTTGCCCATTCGACTCGATGGCGAGAGGAATGTGGCGGACGATACCATCGTTATCGGGAAGGATGGTTGTGTGCGCGAGGTAGGTGTTGCTGGTGCGTAGCAGCGGTGTGGGGGCAAGCACAAAATCGAATCGAGGAAATGCATTGAGGGCGGTGGCAGAACGCGTTGCCTCAACGCCAATGACCGGTTGAATCACGATGGGTGTCTGCGCGAGTGCGCGCGCGAGGAGGGCATCGTCTGGCGCAGATTCGGGCAAGAGGAGGTCCAGGGCAATCACGCGTGGTGATGCCTGCGCAATCGCGTTGACTAATTCCGCCAGCGTCGCGCGCGACCAGGGGAGGGGACCAATCTCTTGCACACTGGCATCGTCAATCGCCACGATGACGACTTGACGCGTGGCAGGCGGGGCTTGGTACACCAGGTCACTCAGACGTGTGGAACTTGGACCGAACACGTCGGAGATTAAAGCCACCGCGAGAAGCAATCCTACTCCCAAGCCCAGCGCGCTACCAAATTGCAAGCGGAGGTACAAGCGGCGGTCCTGGAGCAGTTGGCGAAGTGCATCAAGTAACCGATGAAGAATTTGCTCTAGTGAGCGACCGAGTGAATCCACGATTTGATTTTGTCGTAGCCGGTATCAATCAACGTTTCGAGATGATGCGCGCAATCTTCGTACTCGTTCAGCGTACCACCATACGGGTCGGCAATGTCGTACACCTGATTCGCGAGTTCACTCATCAGGTGAATTTTCGAGCGCGCCTGAGGAAACTCTGAGATGAGCGCGTCGCGGTGGCTCGTCGTCATCACGATAATCACGTCAGCCTGGTCAAGTAGCGCACGCGTGACGGTTTGACCGCGATGCGTGGTGAGGTCAATGCCACGTTGTGCCATCACGGTGATGGCGTGGTTTGTGGCAGGAGCATCGTCCAGTGCCCACGTTCCTGCAGATGAAGCATAGTAGCGCTGATCCTCGCCGCGCCGCCGTGCCTGCGCGTTGAACAAGGCAGCCGCCATCGGTGAGCGACAGACATTGCCGGTGCAGACGAAGAGGATATGATACGTCATTGTTCCGATTCAAGGAGCAGGTATTCCAGTTCTTGTAATCGGACGACTTGCTCATCGTCCAGACCAACTTCGAGGTCTAGCGCGAGCAAGTCCAGTAATTCATCATCCAGCCGATCAAATTCCTTGGGGCTGAGGAGTGGGCGATCTCCGCCGGCGATTTTATAGCGTTCGAGATAGTCGAGATACTCGGCGGAGTATTCGGTTGCGCGGCGCGCTTGCCGCGCGCGTGCTGTGCGCGCGGTGTTCTTCTTCCTGGATGTAACGGAGGTCTTCTTTTTCGTCGGGGTCTTGGGTGATTTCTTTTTGGTTCGTGAAGAGACTGTCTTTTTAGGCATACCTTGATCCTTTATGCTTGAATCCACGCGAGAGTATTCATCGTCTCCTCTCGAATGGTGCACACGCGTATTATACCACAATCAATGCGAATTGTGTCAACGCATTTTCAGTGCGTTTGACGCGAGGCAGGGCTTGGATTATACTGTGAACGTGCATAGAAACCAGGTTTCTGCGAGAAACCTGGTTTCTACATCGTGAACTTGCGAGGAAAAAAGTTATGTCACTGCTCAAAAATCGCTATCTCCTGGCAGCCACGTTTGGGCATTTCAGTGTGGATATGTACTCGGGGATGCTGCCGCTGATTTTGCTCGCGCTAACCCCTCAACTCGGTTTGTCGTATGCGCAAGTGGGTCTGGCTTCAATGACCTACAGTCTCGCGGCGTCGGTGAGCCAGCCCTTGTTCGGTTGGCTGGGAGACAAGCGCGGCGCGCGCCCACTCGCCGTGCTGGGAGTTGCAGCAATTGCCACGACGGTTGGCGTGATGCGTTTTGTGGATAATTTCGTGCTTCTCCTTGTGCTCGCGATTATCGCTGGATCGGGTTCGGCGGCGTTTCATCCGCAAGGCGCCACGCTTGCCGCGTACGCGCCGAGTGCGTTGCGCGGTGCCGCCGCGTCGGTGTTTATGCTGGGGGGAAACACCGGCTATGCGTTTGGTCCCTTGTTGAATACGGTCATCTTTTCTCTGACAGGTGATCGGATGCCCGAGATGCTGGCGATGTTAGGCTTGCTGCAAGCCGCGATTGTGTATTGGGCATTGGCGCAACGTCCACTCACAGCACAGGAACGCGCCGCATCGAACCCCGCGCCGGTCAAACGCGCCGCGCTCAGTGTCATCGTGATTTTGATGATGGTGATGTTTCTCCGTTCGTGGTTACATTCGGCGGTCTCGACGTACGTGCCGCAGGTGTTCCGCGCGTTCGGTTATTCGAACGCGGAGGCGGGCAATGTCTTGTTCACGATTTTGATGCCTCTGGCAATTGGCGGACTCATCGGCGGCACGCTATCCGATAAAATTGGACGGCGACGTGTGTTGATTGCCACGACCGTGTTGGCGGGACCTGCCCTGTGGTTATTGCTGAACGCGAGCGGCGTCTCGGTTTATCTGGTCGGCGTGATTCTGGGTTTGACGATGGGAGCTTCGACGCCGGTGACACTCGTGATGGCGCAATCGCTTGTGCCGCGTGGCTTGGGCTTGATGTCGGGGATTGTCCTGGGATTTACGTTCATTGCGGGCGCGATTGGTGTTGCCATCAGTGGGGTGATGGCGGACCATCTGGGTTTGTTACCGACGATGCATATCAACGCAGTGTTGCCGATACTTGCCGCCGCGCTCGCGTTGTGGCTACCAGACGACAAACCAGCCAGTGGCGTATAGCGTATGGCATATGGCGAATGGCTTATGGCGTATGGCATATGGCATATGGCGAATGGCTATACGCGATATGCTATACGCGATACGCTATATGCCATACGCGACCTGTCATTCTGCCAGCAACGTGTTGCGAAAGGCGTTGATACTCTTGGCAAGGCGTTCGCCTGCTTGATACAACTCGGTTTGTTCTTGGGAAGAGATGTAGTTTTGATCTAGCGCCAAAAAGGAGCCACTGACAACTTCAAATATCGAACCAACTGATGTTTCCAGATAGGCGGCAAAATGTTTGTTGCCTTTGGCAGAGCCCTCTGCAATGTTCATACTGATTGAATTTGCCGCGCGATTGAGTTGCGATCTCAAACCATAGTCCTCATGGCGTGGAAACTTGGCAGTCAGTTGATAGACTTGTTTGGCATACGCTCTTGCATCATGCCAGATCGTGAGTGTTTCAAAGCGGAAAGGCATCCCTCCTCCTTGCTGGCGTATGGCGTTATGGCAATATGGCTTATGGCGAATGGCTATACGCGATATGCTATACGCCATACGCTATACGCCATACGCTATACGCCATACGCGCTCCACACCGTTCCCGCGCGCGGAGCAAGCGCAATCTCGCGCGCATAACCTCCCTGCACGATAATTTCCTCGCGAGTCCATTCTTCCACCAGACGTGTGCCGTTGGCAAACAGTTGTTCCACGCGTAGATCGAGGGTGACGGGTTCGCGTCCGGCATTCAGCGCGATGAGAACGGTCGGCGCGCCGGGGTGATGACGCGCAAAGGCGTACGTTTTGCCATTGGCAAGTACGGTCGTCATTGCACCGCGGCGCAACGCCACGTACTTGTGTCGCAGCGCGGTCAAGCGTTTGACGTATGCCAGCATCTGGCGGCCGCGCTGGCTCGGTTCCCAGATCATTGCACGGCGACAATCGGGGTCACGCCGTCCTTCCAGCGCGATTTCGTCGCCATAGTACAGCATCGGCGCGCCTACGTAGGTGAACATCACCAGCAGCGCGAGTTGCAGCGCGGTGGGATCGCCGCGCGCGATGGTGATGAAACGCGCCGTGTCGTGACTATCGAGCAGATTGAGTTGGGCGTAGGTGATCTCGCGCGGATACCACGTCAGCATATCGCCAAGCACGCGCGCAAACTCTTCCGCGTTCATCGGTTGCACCGAACCGTACGAATGCTCGTGGAGCAAATCCCGCTGGGGGTCTTCGACGAAGAAAGCCAGACACGCGCGCGTGAATTGATAGTTCATCACCGCATCGAATTGATCGCCGCGCAGCCAGCGGTCCGCGCGTTGCCAGATTTCGCCGACGATGTACGCGTCGGGATTGACACGTTTGACGCGCTGACGAAAAGTGCGCCAGAATTCATCATCGTCAATTTCTCCTGGCACATCGAGCCGCCAGCCATCAATCCCTTGCTGAACCCAGTGTTCAGCCACACGAAACAAAAATTCGCGCACCTGCGGATTTTTGTGATTGAACTTGGGTAGCGCGGCGATATTCCACCACGCATCGTAGTTGGGTTTATCGTCATACGCGCGCACAGGAAAGCCGTGAAAGTTGAACCAATCGAGATACGGCGACGCCTTGCCATTTTCGAGGGTATGATTGAACTGATAAAAACCGCGACTGGCGTGGTTGAACACACCATCGAGGATGATGCGAATGCCGCGCGCGTGAGCAGCGTCGAGAAGCGTCTTGAACGCGCTATTGCCACCGAGAATCGGATCAACCTGAAAATAATCGTGAGTATGATAGCGATGGTTGGCGGTGGATTGAAAAATCGGATTGAGGTACAGTGCGTTGATGCCAAGGTCGGTTAGATAATCGAGATGCTCGACAATGCCGAGCAGGTCGCCTCCCTTGAAGCCGAAAACGGTCGGTGGTGTGTCCCATTTTTCGAGGTTGTGAGGTTTTTCGACCTGCGCGCTTTTGGCAAAACGGTCAGGAAAGATCTGGTAGAAAATGGCGTCTTGAACCCAGTTCGGTGTGATGATGTCTGACAAATATTTTTTCCTCCGGCGTAAAGTCTTATCATTTTCGATATGCCACGCGAAAACCGGTGTCGTCGCTGTAGTGTAGCGCGGCTGCCCAGCCGCGATACGCGCAACGACAAATCGCTCTGGTGCCGCGAAACGACCCGCCGCGCACAACGCGCTGTTCATTGCCACGCAAGCGTGAAGGTTCGTTCGTCACCTGCAAACCCCAGCGCTCGACCCAGGGCAGGTGTTGTCCTTTTTCAAGTTGGAGTAACTCGCGCCCATCGTTCGCGTTGTACGGATACCTGCTAAACATCGAAAAGCACCACTCGCTCACGTTGCCCACAAGGTCTGCCACTCCGTACGGACTTGCTCCTTCGGTAGCATAACGCGTGACTGCTGTAGTGTCATTCAGTTTCGATTCAAGACTGTTCGCGCGACGTGGATCCCACTGATTGCCCCAGGGATACACGCGTCCATCGGTGCCGCGTGCGGCTTTTTCCCATTCAGGTTCGGTCGGCAGGCGAATCGGCAAACCCAGCATCTGGGATGCCCAATCGCAAAATGCCAGACAATCGTGAAAGTTAATTCCCACGACAGGATGATCGGCTTTGCCTTCTGGCATCTTGCCATCGCGCCAGAACCTGGGGGTGCGATGTCCAGTTGCGGTGACAAACGCGGCATACTGCGCGTTCGTCACTGGAAAGCGCGCGATGTAAAAGTCGGGCAGAGTGAGCGTGTGCTGTGGTGTTTCGTCGGGTTCAAGGTCAATCCCACGTCCGGGATTCGTACCGATGAGAAATTCACCAGCAGGGATGAGAACAAAATCAAAGTCGAGTTGGGAAGAGGGCACGAATTCCTCCTGTGCTAAAAGTTTCAGGTTGAACCTGTAACTTCAACCTGGTAACTACTCAGCTGGTCATTGCGAGCGCAGTTCGCGAAGCAATCCCCGATGAGCGCATTGGAGATTGCTTCGCCGCTGCGCGGCTCGCAATGACAGGTGGGCTGAATAGTTACTCAATCTGTGACCTGGCCTATCAGGTCATATTCCAGCGCTTGCGTGATCTTGACACGCGCGAATGTGCCGATGGGCAATTCGTTTTGTTGAATGAGCACCACACCGTCCACCTCGGGGGCATCGCGGTACGAGCGCGCGATGCTGATGCCATCGCCTGCGCCTTCGACGAGCACCTCCAGTTCCTTGCCGATCCACGCGCGATTTTTGGCGTGCGAAATTTTTTGTTGCAATGCCATCGCGCGTTCGCGCCGATACTTTTTGGTTTTGCCGGAAATCTGATGCGGCATCGTTGCGGCAGGTGTGCCTTCCTCGCGCGAAAATTCAAAAATGCCCACACGGTCGAATTGTTGCTCTTCCAGAAATTCCAGTAGCGCGCGAAACTCGTCTTCGGTTTCGCCGGGAAAACCGACGATAAAAGTCGTACGGATGGCAAGGTCGGGCATTGCCGCGCGCAGCGCATCGAGCATCTGGCGCGTGACGGTGATGTTCGGGCGTTTCATTCGCGCGAGCGTATCGGGATGCGCGTGTTGCAGGGGGACATCAAGGTAATGCACCACTTGCGGATGACGCGCCATCGTTTCGATGAGACGTGGGGTGATGTGACCGGGGAAAGCGTACATCAAACGAAGCCACACCAGTCCTTCGACCTCACGACACAAGCGTTCGATGAGCGCGGCGAGGGCGTCGCGTTCGCCAAAATCCCAGCCGTACGCTGTGGTATCTTGCGCAACCAGGGCGATTTCTTTCGCGCCTTGTGCAACCAGATCGCGCGCTTCGGCAATCACATCGTCGGGGTGTTTGGAACGTTGTGCACCTTTGATAGCAGGGATGATGCAGAATGCGCACGGGCGATCGCAGCCATCGGCGATTTTGAGGTACGCGCTGGGACCTTGCGGCTGACGCGGCAGGCGCGCGACGATCGAACGCGCGGTCGGTAAATCGCTGTATGCGTCCGCGCGCCAATCGCCGGTCGCGCGTGCGAGCAGGCGCGGCAACGCGAGCCACTGTCCCGCGTCGAGCACGGCATCTATCTGCGGCACCTCGCGTTGAATCGTGGCGCCGTAGCGCGAGACCAGACAGCCTACCGCGATGAGTCGTTGCCCATCGCGTTTGTGTTTAGCGAGCGCGCACAAAGCGTCGAGTGATTCACGGCGTGCTGCCTGGAGAAAACCGCAAGTGTTGACGATCAACACATCGGCGTCATCGGCTTGCTCGACGCGCGTCCATGCGTTTTGTGCGAGAAGCGCGTGCATACCATCGGAATCGGCGGTGTTCTTGGCGCAACCGAGGGAGAGGAGATAGTAGCGCATTTCAAAAGGTCGGTGTGGCGCGTGGTGTAGGAATCGGCGCGGGGGTGAGCGGGACCATCGGAATAGGCGTGCCGCGTTCGTTGATGTTCCAGTAGCGTTCCAGCGCGCGCGTTTCCGAAAAGTTGCGTGGCGCAAACCAGCGGCTACTGCCATTCAGTTCAAGTGTCGCCCCGCGCGGGTTTTCGATGTAGATGTACAGCGAATCTTTCGCGCTCCACGACCGCGTGGTGCCAGCAGCCAGTACGCCATCGAAAACAAGCACGCCATCTATGCCGACGCGTAACGTAATCGGTTGAGTAACCTGAATGACATCCAGGTTCAGTGTATTGAAGGTTTCGGTGGTAGAGCGTGGTGCCGTTTTAATGGTTGGTGTTGGTGCACTCGGCGCCGGTGGCGCAGTCGCGCCCAGTGTCGGGATGGCAGTAGGAAGCAGGTCGAAACGCGCGGTGGCTGTGCGCGTGGGTGCGGGACGTGTCGGTGTGCTGGTGGACACGGCTAGCAAGTTGGACAGGTAGGGTGTGAGTTGATTGACCATCACGAGCGCGAACACAAGACAGAACAGCAGGATGCCTCCGCCCACAGCCAACCACATCGGGAGAGGTGCAGGAGGTCGCAGCCGACGCGTGCGTGTCGCTGGGGTGCTTGTTTCTTCAGATGCGATGAGCGATTCAGGTGGCGTGGTCGGTTCTGGCAAGTTGGGTTTGCGCATCGGTGGACGTGGCAAAGGTGGTCGTAGCGAGGGCACCCGAATCGCGACAGGCTTGCGCACTTCGCCGGGTGGAGGTGTCGGAGTTTCGGCGGGTGTGTGTGTTTCGGGTGGAGAGGATGGCGCTGGCGTAGTGGGTGGCGCTGGCAGCGGTGGAGTTCGGTCGGCGGTGTAGAGCGCGAGCGCTTGCTCCGAATCGAGACCCAGGTAAGTAGCGTACGTGCGAATCAAGCCGCGCAAAAAAGGTTCGGGCGGCAATTGGGCATAGTCGCCGGTTTCGAGCGCGTCAATGATTGCCGCGCGAATGCGCGTTTCCATTTCTGCTTGCAGGATCGTAATGCCACGCTGTTCGCGCGCGTGGCGCAAATGTTCACCGAGAAGGGACATGGCGTACTATAGTTTATCACAAAAGTCGAGAAATTCCAAAGATGTACACCACCACGATTTTGTGTGCATAGTGGGTTGTGCTATAATTCATTCTCGAAATGTATGCTAGGAGATTGCCGGCGCGTCGCGCGCGCCGACGTTCCACACGAATACTCATTGAGTTCATCGCGATTGTCTTCATCACGATTTTTGTAGCGGGCGCGCTGTTCTTTGCCTACCAGTTCTACGATACCATGCGCCTGGCGGTCCTGTTCTTTGGTACGCCAGACCTCAACGGTGTCTCGCGCGTCGTGAACGTAGCGAATCAACCGACGCGCGAACCACTGCCGAACATCGCGGCGGGTGAGCGCGTGAATATTCTGGTGATGGGCACCGACTGTCGTCCCATTGACAAAGGCGCGTGTCGCACCGACACGATGATGATTGCAACGCTCGACCCGAAGACGCTCACCGCCGGCGTGGTCACCATTCCGCGTGATTTGTGGGTCCCCATTCCCGGCGTGGGCGAGAATCGTATCAACACCGCAAATTGGTACGGCGTGATTTACAAATATCCCGGCGGTGGTCCAGCGCTCGCCAAGCGCACGATCGAGTATAACTTTGGGCGACGCATCCATTACTACGTCCTCGTGGATTTCAACGGCTTTCGTCGCATCATTGATAAACTGGGTGGCATTGACATTGACGTCCCCAAGCCCATCAACGATCCGACTTACCCCGATGAAAACTTTGGCTACAGTCCGCTCTACATCCCCGCCGGGCGAATTCATATGAACGGCGACCTTGTGCTCAAGTACGCGCGCACGCGCCATCAAGACGGTGACTTTGGACGTTCCAGGCGTCAGATTCAAGTGCTGCTCGCAATTCGTGACAAGGCATTGCGTCTGGATGTGTTGCCCAAGTTGCCCGGCCTGATCCAAGAAATGTGGGGCGTCGTGGATACCGATCTCAAGCCGAACGAAGTCATTGCTCTGGCACAAGTGGCAATCAAAGTCAAAACCGAAAACATCCGCTACGGTTCGATTGACCAGACCATGACGGTCGAGTATCGCGAGCGCACGGGCGCCGATGTGCTGTGGTTCGATCGCGTCAAAGTGGGACAGTTGATTGATCGCATCATTCCTCTGGATAACGCGGAGAGTACTCAAACCGCCAAAGTGAAACAGGAAGCGGCGAGTATCATCGTGTTGAATGGTACGCCCAACCCTCAACTGGCTGAACAGACGACTCAATTTTTACAGCAGCAGGGTTTTCAGATTTTTTCGTACGGCAATGCCGATCGTTTTGACTATGCCAGAACCGTGTTGATTGATTATAGCGGAGCCAAGCCGGCGACCGTCAACGAACTGGCACGCCTCTTTCGTGTCGAACCTGCTAACATTCGCCGCGTGACGACGATTAAGAGCGATGTGGATATTCGCGTGATTATCGGCGCGGATTGGACGCTACCGCGGTAGCAATTAGCCGAATGAGCAAATGAACAAATGAGCAAATGAACAAATGGTTTGGCTCATTGGCACATTGGGTAATTGGCTCATTGATTATGGCACGTTTGGAGCATAACCGGTGTCTCAAGCCTTGTATTTGAAATATCGCCCGCGCACGTTTGATGAAATCGAAGGGCAAGAGCATATTCGGACGACGCTCAAGAACGCGATCGCCCTGGGACGCATTGCGCACGCGTACTTGTTCACCGGTCCGCGCGGCACCGGCAAGACGACGACAGCGCGCGTGCTGGCAAAGGCGGTCAATTGCCTCTCTGAAAACACCGACAAACCGTGCAACGCGTGTGCTGTCTGTCAGGCAATCAACGAAGATCGCCTGCTTGACCTCATCGAGATTGATGCCGCGTCGAACACGAGCGTGGACGATGTGCGCGATCTGCGCGACAAGGTAGATTTTCGTCCCGGCGAAGCGCGTTACAAGGTGTATGTGATTGACGAAGTGCATATGTTGTCCAACGCGGCGTTCAACGCGCTGTTGAAGACGCTGGAAGAGCCGCCGCCGCACGTCATCTTTGTCCTCGCGACCACCGATCCCCAGAAGATTCCTGCCACGGTGCTTTCGCGCGTGCAACGCTTCGATTTTCGCCGCCTGACCTTGCCCGAAATTATTTCGCGGCTGTCCGAGATTGCACGCAAAGAAAACCTCAAGGTCGAACCCGCCGCGCTGGAGTTGATCGCGCGACACGCTACCGGCGCAATGCGCGACGCCATCAGTCTGCTCGACCAGTTGATGTCGTACGGCAGTGGCGAGATTACCCTCGCGCAAGTGCAGGGCTTGCTCGGCGCGGCTTCGACCCAGGTGGTCAGCGAGTTGGTGGCGCATCTGGCAGAGCGTCGTCACACGCAAGGACTGGCGCTGATGGCTCAAGCAGTGGACAATGGCGCCGATCCGCGCCAACTCGCGCGCGATATCGTCGAGTATTTGCGCGGCGTGCTCCTTGTGCAATCGGGGTGTGGAGACGCGCTGACGGTGACAGCAGAAACGCTGGATGAGATGCGCCAGCGCGCCGCGCAAATGTCCTCCTCGCAACTCGTGCGCGCGATTCGTTTGTTCAATCAAGCCGCGTTTGAATTGCGCACCAGTGCACATCCCACCTTGCCACTCGAAATCGCGTGGGTAGAAGCCTTGATGGAAGAGCCTGCATCGCCGTCGTCATCAGCACCAGCGAGCGCGCCGGTTGCCTCGCGCCCTACTCCCACCGCGACATCGGCGCGCGCTGCACCTCCGCCGCGCCCAGCTAGCGCTACACCACCCACCGATCCTGTCGTCATGCCGCCGAGTGCAGCGAGCGCGTTGACACTGGAACTGGTGCAAAGTCAGTGGACGAATGTCCTCGCACGCGTCAAGCAGACGAATCGCAACGCGGAGGCGTTACTGCGCAGCGCCGCCGAACCCATCGGTGTGGAAGGCGATGTCATCGTACTCGGTTTTCAGTACCCGGTGCACGCCGAAAAGTTCGAGAAGGAAAAAAAGTGGAAAGAGACGGTCGAGCGCGCGCTGGGGCACGTATTTCAACGCCAGTGCTACGTCCGATGTAGATTGACCCCCGAACGCGCGAAACGCCAGGCGGTCGAGCAAGACCCGTTGATTCGTACCGCCATCAATCAACTGGGGGCAGAGATTACGGGGATTCATGGAGAGAACTTATGAGCCGACGAGGTGACCCACGTCGCGTGGCGGCTATGCCACGCCCCCAACCTGCCAGCCCGCAAGATTTGCTGCAAGCGTTTCAGCAACAGATGCAGCAAGTTCAGGCGGCGCTGGAGAACGAAATGTTGCAAGTGAGCGCGGGCGGCGGCGCAGTCACAGTGGTGATTTCGGGACAGCAAAAAATCCAATCCATCACCATCGCGCCCGAAGTGTTCAGCGCGGGGGACGTGGAGATGTTGCAGGACTTGATTGTCGCCGCCGTGAATCAAGCCATCGAAAAATCCCAACAACTGGCGGCGAGTCGGATGAATGAGTTGACCGGCGGACTGGGCTTGCCGAATATGCTGGGTTTGTGATGGATACCACGCCACGCGCAGTCACGCGCTTGATCGAAGAATTTCATCGTTTGCCGGGGATTGGTCCCAAGACGGCACAGCGTCTCACGTTTTACCTGCTGCGCGCGCCGAAGGAACAAGCGCTCGCGCTTGCCGAGGCGTTGACGCATTTGAAAGATCAAGTCATCACCTGTTCGATTTGCCAGAACATCGCCGAAGAAAATCCGTGTGCCATCTGTCGCGATGCCACGCGCGATCGTTCGATTGTGTGTGTCGTCGAAGAGCCGCTCGATGTGCTGGCGATCGAACGGACGCGCGAGTATCACGGCTTGTATCACGTCTTGCACGGGGCGATTTCGCCGGTGGACGGCATCGGACCCGAGGATTTGCGCGTGCAAGAGTTGCTGACGCGCCTGCGCAGCGATTCGGGTATCCGTGAGGTGGTGCTGGCGACCAATCCCAATCTGGAGGGCGAGGCGACGGCAATGTATCTGGAGCGGCTCATCAAGCCGCTGGGCATCCGCCTGACGCGCCTGGCGCGTGGCTTGCCCGTTGGCGGGGATTTAGAGTATGCCGACGAGGTCACCCTGACGCGTGCGCTCGAAGGGCGGCGTGAGGTGTGATTCAAAAATTTAAGGATGCCACTCTTGACAAAGCGACAAAATCGTGTATAATAGTTGACGCACAAGAGCACGAGTGCGTTAAAAATTATCTTCTTTATCGAGGAGGCAAACCGAGACCCAGAGAAATCCCATCGGACGCGCAAGGTTCGTTGAATGGTCTCGTGTTGTCTCCGCCGACTGAGTCGGCGGATTTTGTTCTCCGAGGGCGCGATTTGACACGGGTGGCGATTTGTGGTATAAATCCGCCCGTTCCGACGGCGAGCACCTTAACAACTGAAGAGTGATAGGAAAGAGCGTTTGTAGAATCGAAGAGATCCTGGATTGAAACTCAAAGTTTAAGATAGAACGGAGAGTTTGATCCTGGCTCAGGATGAACGCTGGCGGCGTGCCTAACACATGCAAGTCGAACGGACGCCTTGGGAAACTGGGGCGTTAGTGGCAAACGGGTGAGTAACGCGTGGGTGACCTGCCCCGGAGTGGGGGATAACGGTCCGAAAGGATCGCTAATACCGCATAGGCTCGGCGGTTCGCTCCGTCGAGTAAAGGCGCAAGTCGCTTCGGGAGGGGCCCGCGTCCCATCAGGTAGTTGGTGAGGTAACGGCCCACCAAGCCGATGACGGGTAGCTGGTCTGAGAGGACGATCAGCCACAATGGAACTGAGACACGGTCCATACTCCTACGGGAGGCAGCAGTGAGGAATATTGGGCAATGGGCGCAAGCCTGACCCAGCGACGCCGCGTGGGCGAAGAAGGCCTTCGGGTCGTAAAGCCCTTTGGACAGGGACGAGTGAGGACGGTAGCTGTCGAACAAGTCTCGGCTAACTACGTGCCAGCAGCCGCGGTAAAACGTAGGAGGCGAGCGTTATCCGGATTCACTGGGCGTAAAGCGCGCGTAGGCGGTCGGGTAAGTCGGATGTGAAAGCCCCTGGCTCAACTGGGGGAGGCCATTCGATACTGCTCGGCTTGAGGGTGAGAGAGGAGAGTGGAATTCCCGGTGTAGCGGTGGAATGCGTAGAGATCGGGAGGAACACCAGTGGCGAAGGCGGCTCTCTGGCTCACTCCTGACGCTGAGTGCGCGAAAGCGTGGGGAGCAAACGGGATTAGATACCCCGGTAGTCCACGCCCTAAACGATGAGGGCTGGGTGTTGGCAGGGTTTCCTGTCAGTGCCGAAGCTAACGCGTTAAGCCCTCCGCCTGGGGACTACGAACGCAAGTTTAAAACTCAAAGGAATAGACGGGGGCCCGCACAAGCAGCGGAGCGTGTGGTTCAATTCGATGCAACACGAAGAACCTTACCAGGGCTTGACATGCACGTGGTAGGGAAGGGAAACCGGACCGACCCGCAAGGGAGCGTGCACAGGTGCTGCATGGCTGTCGTCAGCTCGTGCCGTGAGGTGTTGGGTTAAGTCCCGCAACGAGCGCAACCCCTGTCGCTAGTTACACGTGTCTAGCGAGACTGCCGGATTAACTCCGGAGGAAGGCGGGGATGACGTCAAGTCAGCATGGCCTTTATGTCCTGGGCTACACACACGCTACAATGGGTGTTACAGAGCGTTGCCAAGCCGTGAGGCGGAGCTAATCGCACAAAAGCACCCTCAGTTCAGATTGCAGGCTGCAACCCGCCTGCATGAAGCCGGAGTTGCTAGTAAACGCGCGTCAGCCATAGTGCGTTGAATACGTTCCCGGGCCTTGTACTCACCGCCCGTCACGTCATGGGAGCCGGTAACACCTGAAGTCGGTGACCGAACCGCAAGGACGGAGCCGCCGAGGGTGGGACTGGTGACTGGGACGAAGTCGTTGATCCGAAAAGGATGTTGCGACCTGCAGAAGAAATTCTGCAGAAAAATCCGACTGTATCGGTGGAAGCCTCTCTGAGGTAACACCGAGGGAAGTCGAGAAGGAAGGCAGTGATTATGCGCACAAGAGAACTGTACGAACGACGTCGGCGCTTGTCACTGAATTCCCTGCAGTGTTCGGTGCTTGTAGGCGCGATACTGGGAGATGGTGCGCTGATTCCTGCCAGTTCAGGACACGCAGAGGCTCGACTGCAGATTGAACATCAGGCGGCTCATCGTGAGTACGTCTTTTGGACGTATGAAATCTTCCGAGAATGGGTATTGACGCCTCCAGTTAAGAGGCTTCTAACCAATTCATGGAGATTCCGAACGATTAGCCATGCCGAACTGGGTGAATATCGTACGATATTCTACCAGGGGAACCAAAAAGTTGTACCCGTAAACATTGAAGAAATGTTAGATCCCATTGCCCTGGCTGTTTGGCTAATGGATGATGGCGGTCTAGATACACGTCGAGCTTCATACACCATTAGCGTACACTGTTTTGCAGAGCAAGATGTCGAAAGATTGCGAGCGGCGCTTTGTAGCCGCTGGCAAGTCAGATCATCGCTGCAATATGATGGAAAAGGAAAGCGTCTTTACATCCCGCGAGACAGTGCACCGAAGCTGCAGAGTTTGATCATGCCGTATGTGCATCCGTGCATGGTCAGTAAACTTTCTCTGACCCCGTAGAGACTACACGTCGGCTCCTCGCTGAGCACACAGCAGGATGAAGATATAGTCCATGCCCTGTGGCGACACGGGGACCAACATGAACAAGGTAGCTGTACCGGAAGGTGCGGCTGGATCACCTCCTTTCTAGGGAGTCAATGCTCACGATTGACCCCAACCTCTCGATTCGCAAACACGTCTTTCCTATCACTCCTCAGTTGTTAAGGTCAAGTCGTTGGATGGTTTGGGTTGTTGGATTGTTGAATCGTTAACGAACTTAACGAGCCAACGATGCAACCACCAAACGAGCGAACTAGATGGGCCTTTAGCTCAGCTGGTTAGAGCGTGCCTCTGATAAGGGCAAGGTCTGTGGTTCAAGTCCACAAAGGCCCACAGAGGAATGTGCCAATGAACCAATGAGCCAATTATCCAGATGCGCAAATTTGGTTCATTGGAAGGGACAATTGGCTCATTGATTCGGGGCCATAGTTTAGTGGGAGAACGCCTCCTTTGCAAGGAGGAGGTCAGGGGTTCGAGTCCCCTTGGCTCCACCAAACTTGACAAAGTGCGCGTTCTCGTTATAATGGCACGCGCGAGGTGTAATCAAAAGTATGTTAAATTATTTGATGGCTCGAATTGAATAGCAAGGGGTTCTGACACTTTCGTCGCGTCTTCCAACGACCTGGCGAATGTGCCAGGTCGTTTCACGTCTATAGAGCGCTGACGAGTGCCGATCACAGGTCGGTAGTCGCTAGCGCTCAAACGCTAGAAAAAACAATTTTTCAGATGAATGATTGCAGACATTCCACGTGGGCATCGTACTCAATCTGCAATCGAAAATCTGAAA
>Ga0209227_1000928_pt1 | contig 24014 bp, 16 predicted proteins | sample YNPBryantNP2012_FD_185815 | JGI IMG/M metagenome (GOLD analysis project Ga0209227, IMG submission 185815) | Anoxygenic and chlorotrophic microbial mat microbial communities from Yellowstone National Park, USA - YNP Bryant NP 2012 (SPAdes)... ...
GGCCGGCGTCCTGGGCGCTGCCCTCCAGCGCCAGGACATGGAAGTTGAGCTGAGGCGGCGCAACGAGCAGTTGAATGCCCTGCTCGTCAGCGCCCGGCACGTGACCTCGACGCCGGACCTGGACGAGGTGTTGCAGCGAGTCGTCGAATCCGCCCTCACCGCCATCGGCCCGGCCGAAAAAGGCAGCGTCCACCTCTGGGATGAGGGATGCGGCGAGTTGGTCATGCGCGCCAGTGTGGGTTTCAGTCCCCAGACCGTCGCCGCTGTGCGCCTGAAGCCCGGCGAAGGCTACGCCGGCTGGGTCTTCGCCCAGCGACAGCCCCTCATCCTGGGTGACGTTCAGAGCGATCCGCACCTCAAGCCGATCGCCCTGTCGGAGGTGGAGGAGCTAAAATCGGCCCTATGCGTGCCACTCGTCGTCCGGGATCGAACCATCGGTACGCTGTCCCTGGACAACCTCACGCAATACCACGCCTTCACGCCGGAGCACCGGGACCTGTTGACCATCTTCGCCAGCCAGGTGGCCGGGGCCATCGAGAACGCCCGGCTGTTCGCCTCGCTGGCCCAGGAGAAGGCGCGCCTGGAAACATTGTATCGCCTGAGCCATCACCTGGCGGAAAGCCTGGAGCTGCACCAGGTGGCCCAGCAGACGTTGGACGAGACCTGCGCTGTCGTCGGCGCAACGCGCGGCGTGGTCCTGGTCCTGGAGCCAGATGGAGAACACGTGCGGATGGCGGCAGTGTCCGGCTACCAGGCCGAATCGGTGCAGGCCCTGAACGAGCGGTTGCATCTACACCTGGGCGATGGACTGGCCGGCTGGGTGATGGCTCAACGCCAGGCGGCCCTGGTGGACGACGTGACGCAGGACGCGCGCTGGCTGCTGGTGTCGGGCCTGGATGACTGGGTCCGTTCGGCCCTGAGCGTACCCCTGCTGAGCGGGGACAAGCTGGTGGGCGCGCTCAGCCTCTATAGCGATCAGGTCGCCTTCTTTCAGCCGGAGCACCGCCAACTGGCCGAGTCGGTGGCCGCCGTCGTGGCCGTGGCGGTGGAGAACGCCCGGCTGTTCCAGGAGACGCATCGCCGCGCCGTCGAGTTGGGCACCCTCTACGACGTGGTCGCCGCTGCCGCAACCTCGGTGCATCTGGATGAGGTTCTCCACCGCAGCGTAGACGCCCTGCGCCAGGCCCTGCGGCCCGATAGCGTCGCCCTGCTGCTGGTAGAGCCAGGGACCGGCAACCTGATCATCCGGGCTGGGGTCAACGCGGCTGGCGAAGTGTTCCTGGCCCATCAGCCGGTGCCCCGCAGCGCCACGGCCCTGGTCACCTGGGTGGCGGATACCGGCCAGCCGGTGCTCCTGGCCGATGTGCATGAGGATAACCGCTATTACCCCTGCGACCCGGCCTCCCGGTCCGAGTTATGCGTGCCCCTCTGCGTGCGCTCCCGCACCGTCGGCGTCCTGAACCTGGAAAGCCACCGGCCGGGCGCGTTCACCGGGGCCGATCTGCACCTGGTCTCCACCCTGGCCGGCCACCTGGCCACCGTCATTGATAACGCCCGCCTGGTCCAGACCCTGCGGGAATCCGAGACCCGCTACCGCGCCCTCTTTGAGCAGGCCAACGACGCCGTGTTCCTGGAGACGTTAGAGGGCCGCATCCTGGACGCGAATGCGAAGGCCGGCGAGCTGCTGGGCTATAGCCGGGAAGAGCTATTGACTCTCACCGTGGCCGACCTGGTGCCACCAGAGATCCGGGCGCAGCTCCCGCAGGTGATCGAACGACAACTGCGCAACGGCGGTATGCGCCTGGAGGCCGAGAACGTCCACAAGGACGGCACCCGCATCCCGGTGGAGGTCAGCACCTCGTTGTTGACCATCAATGGCCAACGCCTGGTATTGGTCCTGGTGCGGGACATCCGGGAGCGCAAGCGGCTGGAGGAGCAACTGCGCCAGGCCCAGAAGATGGAGGCCATCGGCACGCTGGCCGGCGGCATCGCCCACGATTTCAACAACCTGCTGGGGGCCATCCTGGGCTTTGCCTCCCTCATGGAACGCGATCTGCCGGCCGACAGTCCCCTGCGCACGCCGGTGCAGACCATCATCACTGCCGCCCGGCGTGGGGCCGACCTGACCAACCAGCTCCTGGCCTTTGCCCGGGGCGGCCGTTACGAGGTGCGCCCCATCAGCCTGAACGAGGCGGCCCGGGAAGTGGTGCGCCTGCTCTCCCGCACGGTGGACAAGACCATCGCCATCGAGCCGCGCCTGGCCGATGACCTGGCGGCCGTGGAGGGCGACGCCGGTCAGCTTAACCAAATGCTCCTCAACCTCTGTCTCAACGCGGTGGATGCCATGCCGGGCGGAGGGCAGCTCATCATCGAGACCGAGAACGTGACCTTGAGCCAGGAGCAGGCCCAGGCCGAGCCGGAGCTGCAACCCGGCCCCCATGTCCGGCTGCGGGTCATAGACACCGGCATCGGCATGGACGCCGAGACTCGCCAGCGCATCTTTGAGCCGTTCTTCACCACCAAAAAGGGTCAACCCGGCCGGCCGCACTCCGGATTGGGCCTGGCCATGGTCTACGGCATCGTGCGCAGCCACGGCGGAGCCATCCGGGTCTATAGCGAGGTGGGCCGGGGCAGCACCTTTGAGGTCTATCTGCCGGCCCTCGCCCGGCCGGCCCCGCTCCCCCCCATCCCGGCCGCTGCGCCCACCGGCGGGGCTGAGACAGTGCTGGTGGTGGACGACGAGGACTTTATCCGCCATCTGCTCCAGCGTGCGTTGGAGGACGCCGGCTATACCGTGCTGCTGGCGGAGGACGGCCCCCAGGCCCTGGAACTATACCGGGCGCGCGGCCCGGAGATTGACCTGGTGATCCTGGATATGGGCCTGCCCCAGGTGAGCGGGCGCCAGGTGTTCCACCACCTGCGGCAACTCGACCCCAACGCGGTGGTGCTGATCTCCAGCGGCTATGCCGAGGACGACCAGGCCCGGGCCATGATCGAGGCCGGCGCCCGGGGCTTTTTGGCCAAGCCCTATGATCTGAACGAACTGCTGAGCAAGGTCCGGCAGGTGCTTGATCGGCCGTGAACTGATCACAGACGGGCCGGGGTACACTGATACAGGATTCCATGCTCGCGGTGGCGACCGCAGGGAGTGCCACCCACCGTTGGACGTGGGGTCCCAGACCCCGCGTGAGCACATATTAGACGAGGAGATAGATAGTGAAACGACCCATCGTGCGCATCAATGAGGAACTATGCACCGGCTGCGGCCTATGCGTGACCCCTTGCGCTGAAGGGGCCATCGAGATCGTGAATGGCAAAGCCCGGGTGATCCGGGAGGAGTTGTGCGATGGGGCCGGGTTCTGCCTGAGCGTCTGCCCCACCGGAGCGTTATCCATCGAGGAACGGGAGGCCCCGGCCTTTGACCATGACGCGGCCGGGCAAGAGATGGCCCGACGTGGCCCCACCTACATTGCCCAGACCTGTTTCATGTGTCGGAGCCGTGAGGAACAAGTACCCCTGTTGCCGTGTCGCTTCCAAGGCGCCAGCCTGTGGGTCTGTACCCGCTGTCTGCCCCGCCTGATTCACGGCTGACGCAATACAATACCCAACCAGCCCCACTTTCATCGCCTGACATCCGTGCGTAACTAAACGCATGAGGGCCCTGCCCCACTCCCCACTTCGCGTCCCTTCGGGGAGGGGAAAGAATGCCCCGTAGGGGGTTTTTGCGGCGGCTTCGCCGCCGCAAAAACCCCCAGAAAGGCCCCCCCTTGTTCCTTCCCTGACAAAAGTTATGCACGGATGTCAATCATCGCCCCTTGACAGATCACTGGTCATGTGTTACAATCGCCGGCGAAGTGCGGCAGGTGCGTGTCTGGGTTGCCAACGGCCATGAGGAGCGCGAAGGCGAGGACCCTTCGCGTTTTTGCATCACCGGGGCATGAGACCCGGACCAATACCGGGCCGACTTTCAGGATACCCCCGCTGTTCCATGCGGCCCGGGGTCCCCTGAGCACCAAAGAAAGGAGGTACGTCAAATGGCCGACCAGGCCACGGGTGGCCGGCTCACCGGCAAGGTCAAGTGGTTTAGCAACGTCAAGGGCTACGGCTTCATTGAGCAAGAGAATGGCGAAGACATCTTTGTCCATTTTACGGCCATCCAGGAGGACGGGTATCGTTCCCTGGAAGAGGGGCAGCAGGTCTCCTATGAAGTCGAGCAGACCGAAAAAGGCCCTCAGGCAGTACGGGTGATCAAGGTCCTATAATCGGACATGATGATAGCGCATCGGCCTCCAGGCATATTGCCGGGGGCCGATTTTTCTTGCCCTGGCACGAACGGATTTTTTGAGGTATAATGAAGCCCGAAAGCGAGAGGCAGGATGACACACTGGACCTGGTTGATCTGGTTGACCCTGCTCGTCGTGGCGATGATGGCCTGGGGGAGCTGGGGTTATGTGATCCTGAACCTCACGCCGGATGATATGGTGCACCGCCTGTTGTTCCTGGGGACGCTGTTCCTGGCCCTGGCCGCTACCCTGACCTTCCCGGCCTATTGGGTGGCCGGGCGAATGCATCGGCGGTGGCCGCTGGTGCAGGAGGGCCTGGCGGTGGCCCTGCGCCAGGGGCTATTGGGGGCCGCGTTCGTGGTGATCTGCGCCGCATTGCAGATGATCCAGGCCCTGACCGGCGGGCATGTGGTGTTGATCCTGAGCATACTGATTATCGTGGAAGTGTTCTTGCAAGTGCGCCGGGAGAATCCAGCGCGCTAGAAAAGGCTCTTTCCCCCGCTGATTTGAATCTAACACCCCTGGAGCAGGTCAAAAGCGGAGGTAAGCATGACCGCAAGTGAAATCCAACAGCGGCTGGAGGCGGGCATCGCCGCTGCCCGGGCTGGCCGCCGGTCGCAGGCGCGCCAGTTGCTGGCCGAAGTGATCCGGCAGGATCCGCGTAACGAACAGGGTTGGCTCTGGCTGGCCGGGGTGGTGGATCGCCCGGCCGAGGTGATCTATTGCCTGGAACAGGCCCTGGTGGTGAATCCAAACAACCAGGCCGCCCAACAGGGCCTGGTCTGGGCACGCCGACAATTGGGCCAGGCCGCGGCCACCACCACCCCAGCCCCTGCGCCGGCTCCTCCCTCGCCGGCCCCCCCTCCCTCGCCACCACCGGCTCCCGCACCGTCCGCACCACAATACAGACCCCGGCCTTCAACGGAGGAACCGGAGACTTTGGCGGCACGCCTGGCGACAGAAAAGGTGTCACTGCCCCATTGGGAAGTCCGAGGGCTGGCTTCCCTGCGTTCCCTGGAAACCGTGGACGAGATGGTGGAACGCGGCAAGTCGATCCTGGAACAAGGCCGTATAGACGAAGCCGCCGACATCTTGCGGGGGGCGATTGGCCGCCAGCCGGATCACGTCGAGGCCCATGCCCAACTGGCCGTGGCCCTATATCACCTGGACGACAAACGCGGCGCCCTGGTCGAGTTCGAGAACGTTGTCGCCCTGGCCCCCGATTATGTGGAAGCCCATCTCAGCCTGGGCCAGATCTATTCCGAATTGGGGGAAACGAAAGCGGCCCTCCATTGCTGGGAACGGGTGTTGGAACTGGACCCAGACAATATGGAAGCCCAGCAGCACCTGGCCCAGGTACGCGCCCGGCCAGATACCAGGCATCAATGCCCGGCCTGCGGCGCATCCCTGTCCAGCCTGGACCCCTCGTGCCCCCAGTGCGGTGAGGCGATATTTATCCGCTGCGCGAACTGCGGCGAGTATGCGGAGCGGCAAGACGAGACCTGTCCGCGTTGTGGGACACCGCTCCAGGTGCCGGCTCCCAAACCGGGGCCGGGGGTGAGCCTGGCAGCACCCAAAGAGGCCGACCAGGCGCGGGTAGCATGTTTGAACTGCGGCCGGTTGAACCCGGCCTATCACACCCGTTGCGTTTATTGCGGCGCAGCCCTGGCGGCCGGCGAGCAAGGCCGGGCGAGCAAACCAACGCCGCTCCCCCGCCGGCGGTTGCGTTTCACCTGGGTTTTGATCGTCCTGCTATGTTGGGTCTCGGCGTGCAGCCTGTGTGCCTGGGGCAGTACCGCCGCCGGCCCATTACTGGCCCTGATCGGCGCGGGTACGCCGGATCCACTGACCCTCGCTGGTGATTGGCTCGGCCGGCGCACCAGCGACTCGTTGCTACTCATCGCCACCTGGGGGTCCAGCCTGATGCTGGGCCTGGTGGGGCTGATCGGCCTGCGCCGGGTGCGAACCTAGAACAGGAGGTTTCGGTGGCTCGCCTCAGCGCAACCCCTGCTGTCCCGGCTGCGCCGGACCGGGGCCAACGGGAGCGGGACTCTCGCTGGGGCCGGGTTTGCTCCGGGCAGCGAGCGGTACGCCTGAGCCTGCTCCTGATCCTGGCCGGCATGTTGATGGGCCTGGCAGCCTGCACCGGGCTTGAGACCCCGGCCGACCCAGGCTACTACACCGAGTTCCACTACGTGGACCTGGACGTGGCCCCCAACGGGGATGTGCAGGTCACAGAGACGATCAGGTACGTCTATCAGGGCACGTTCCACTCCGGCTATGCGACCATCCCCTGGGGCCACACAGATGGCATCGTGAATGTGCAAGTGGCAGAGGGGAACCAGCGTTATCGGCTGAGCAGTTCCTCCACCGGGGAGCCATTCACCTATCAGGTGAGAGAAGACAGGCTGAATCAGAGGCTGGAGGTCCGCTGGTTCTATCCCCCCACCTCCCGGACGACTCGCACCTTCACCCTCAAATATACGGCACGACACGCTGTACGCATCTATCCGACCGGCGATCAACTCTGGGCAGAAGCCATCGGCACGGCACATGCCAGCACGATCTATATCGCCAGGGTCACAGTGCATTTGCCAACAGCAGTGCCGGCGGCCGACCTGCAACTGGCGTCTTACAGGGCGCGGGCCACGGCGGAAGTGCCGGCCCCCGGCACGATCCAATGGCTGGCCGGGCCTCTAAAACCCGGCGAGGGGTTGGAGGTGCGCGTCCAGTGGCCACACGGTCAGCTTACAGCGAGCCGGGCGGCCTGGCAGGAATGGGAGGAACGCATCCAGGCGGCCGTGGGCTGGGGGACCGTGCTCAGCGTATTGTTCCTGCCCGTCGGGTTCGCCGGGCTGTTCATGCTCTGGTATGCCCAGGGCCGTGATCCCCAGGTGCGTGAGGTGGCAACATATTTGCCGGAACCCCCTGCTGACACCACCGCTCCCGGGACGCCGGTCGCCCCCAGCCTGCCCCCGGCCCTGGCCGGCCTGCTCCTGGATGGGAAAACCAGCCGGCGGCATATCGTCGCCACCATTGTGGACCTGGCGCGTCGGGGCGTAATCAGCATCACCGGCTATGGCGAGAATGATTACGAGTTCAAGTTACTCTGGGATGAGACCCGTGTCGCCACGTTGCGCCCTTACGAGCGGGATGTGCTGGAAGCCTTGTTCTCCCCCCTCCAGGCCCTGGAGATCGGTGCGGCCCTGGTGCGCTCTGATTGGCAGACCCGGGTCTCGCTGCGAGATGTGCGCCAGACCTTTGAAAGCTATATCCGGCCCATCTTTGGCGCGTTGGCCCGGGAATCGGTACAGGAAGGTCTGTTCCAGGAACACCCTGGGGCCACGGCCGGCCAGTATTTTGGCCTGGGCATGGGCCTGATCCTGGGCACAGCCACGATATTACTGCTGCTGTTCGCCCTATCTCCCAATGTGCTGACCACGCTGTTGAGCCATCTGGAAACCTGCTGGCAGGTGCTGCACGTGTTGGGTGACTGGGGGTTCATGGCCTTGACCAGCGTGGTCTGGGGGGCCGTGATGACCAGCCTGGCGGTCCTGGGCCAGTTCGTGGGTCGCTATACCTGGTATGCCGTCCTGAGTCCCTGGACTTATAGCGCGTTTCTGGGTCCGGTGATCGGCCTGGGGATCGTGGGCTGGTACTTTGGCTCCCTGCTGGTCGTCTTACCCCCGGCCCTGGCGCTGATCCTCTGGAGTCTGGGGCTGGTCATGTGCAGCCTGTTCATGGCCCGCGTCACGCCCCGGGGGGCGGAAGAACGCGCCCGCTGGCAAGCCTTCAAACGTTACCTGGGCCAGATCGAATTGTTTGGCCCCCTGGCAGTGGCCCGCGAGATCTTTGATCGCTACCTGCCATATGCTATAGCCTTTGGCATAGAAAAGACCTGGGTGAACAAGTTTATAACCGTAGATACGCCAGCCCCGACGTGGTTCATCGCCCCGGTCCTGGCGACCGGCACGGCGATACGCCCCGGCTGGCCGCAGCCAGACCAGGGTGCGGCTCTCGCACCGCACGCCACCCTCACCGGGGTCAGCGATAGCCTGTTCCAGATGCTCAACTCGGTATCCACCGGCCTGGCGACCGGCGCGCCCTCCGCCTGGGGCACGGGGCTGCGGGGAAGCGACTCAGGACACAGCCAGGGCTGGAGCGGTGGGGGGCTGGGCGGCTTTGGCGGGGGGAGCAGAGGCGTGAGATAGCCTATGGCGATCCGGGTGGGCATCCCACGAGCCTTGCTCTTTTACCAATACTACCCCATGTGGCACACCTTCTTCGCCTCCCTCGGCGCAGAGGTGGTCACCTCAACACCGACTAGCCGGGCCACGGTAACTGCCGGAGCCGCGCGCGTCGTGGCCGAGACGTGCCTGCCGGTCAAGGTCTATTGCGGTCACGTGCTGGACCTGGTGGAGCGGAGCGATGTGCTGTTCATCCCCAGCCTGCGCAGCCTGGAACGCCACGTCCATAACTGTTCCAAGTTCCTGGGGTTGCCAGACCTGGTCCGCGCCGTGATCAAGGAGGCCCCAGAGGTCCTGGACGTAGATATTGACCTGGGAGAGGGCCGATTAGCCTTCTACCGGGCAGTCTATGAGGTGGGGCGCCGGTTCACCTGGAACCCCCTGCGGGTGAAGGAGGCCAGCGAAGCGGCCTGGGCAGCCCATTTGCGCTACCTGGAACTGCTCCAGGCCGGTGTGCCTCTGGAACAGGCGATAGGAGCAGAGGAGCGGGGGAGCGGGGGAGCGGAGGAGCGGAGGAGCAGGGGAGCAGAGGAGCGGGGGAGCACACGCGCTTCGCGCGCAGCGCCGCAACGCGCCCCCATGCTCACTGTGGCTGTGGTGGGCCACCCCTACAACGTGTTCGACCGCTACGTGAGCCATGATATGCTGCGCCGGCTGGCGGGTCTGGGAGTCAACGTGCGGACGGCGGCGCAGGTCTCCCCGGCCGCAGCGCGCGCCGCCATCCAGCGATTGGCCGGGCGACCCTACTGGACCTATGAAGGCGAGGTGGTGGGGGCCGCCGGCCATTACTTTGCCGACCCGACGGTGGACGGCGTGATCCTGGTGGTAGCCTTTGGCTGTGGGCCGGACAGCGTGATGATTGACGTGGTCCAACGTGGCGCGCAGGCGGCCGGCAAACCCTTCATGCTGTTGACCATTGACGAGCACACCGGCGAGGCCGGCCTGGTCACGCGCCTGGAGGCGTTCGTGGACATGCTGGAGCGGCGGCACGTGGAGCGGTGAGCGTAGATACAATCTCCAACTGCTCGCCGCCAGGTGAATCAGGCTGCCGCTTCGTAGATTCGTTCATTCATTCATGAGTTCACTGCAAACTCACGCCGGGAGCGCAGAGTTCTACATCGTATTCTCTGCGCGCGAAGCGTCTGCGTCTCGGCGGTGAAACGACCTTTTTCCGAGACTCAGTAGATGGAAAAAGTTGCTCAAAGCGGGTCTGCCAGGCCCACCCAGTCCGGCCTGGGCCTGGCAGACCGCCGAGGAGCACAAATTTCCATCTACAGAGACTCTTTCGTAGATTCCCATGATCGTCACTTATCCTCACATCGGCCAGGCCTACATCGCCCTGGAAGTGCTCTTTCACACCCTGGGCCTGGAGGTGATCTCACCGCCGCTGTCCAGCCAGCGCACCCTGACCCTGGGCGCGCAGCTCTCGCCGGAGTTCATCTGCGTGCCCTTCAAGGTCGTCCTGGGCAACATGATCGAGGCCCTGGAGCTGGGGGCAGACACGATCTTGACCCTGGAGAAACAAAGCGGCTGTCGCCTGGGTTACTATCCCAAGATTCAGGAGGCCGCGCTGCGCGAACGCGGCTACCAGTTCACCATGCGGCCCTTTCGTCTCATGGACGGCAGCGCGGTGACGGCTATCCGGGAGCTGCAACAGAACACCGGCGTGCCCCTGCGCCGCATCCTCCACGGCATCGCCCTGGGACTGCCGGTGATGAAGACCCTGGACGAGCTGGACAGCGCTGCCTACCGCCTCCGACCTCGGGAACTGACGCCGGGTGCGGCTACGCGGGTGCTGCGCGAAGCCCGGGACCGGCTGCGCCAGGTGAGTGACTGGGACACTTTCCAACGCATCCGCCGCGAAGCCTTTGCCGCCCTGAACGACATCCCGGTTGACCGCACGACGAGGCCGCTCAAGGTCATCATCCTGGGCGAGTTCTATCTGGTGATTGATGCCTTCCTGAACATGAATCTGGAAGAAGAACTGGGGCGACGCGGGGTAGAGGTGGAACGTAGCATCTATATCACCAAATGGCTGAACTTTAATATGTTCCTGCGGGCACTGCGGATCCCGGAGACGCGGAGCGTGGAACGCGTGGCCCGGCCCTACCTGCGCCGCCCCGTCGCCGGCGACGGCCTCAAGTCCATCGGCGAGACGATCCTGCACGCCCAGGAAGGCTATGACGGCGTGATCCACGTCCAGCCCTTCACCTGCGCCCCGGAGATCGTGGCCTCCAATATCATGCCCAACGTGGTGCGAGATCACAACATCCCGGTGCTCTCCCTGGTCTTTGACGAACAGACCGGGCGCACCGGGATGCTCACGCGCCTGGAAGCCTTCATTGACTTGTTGGAACGCAGACGGGCCGGAACTCAGCCCCGCACCCGTTCCGCCCCGGCATACACGTTCAACGTCGGCCCACGCACATAGCCGATGAGGGTGATCCCCAGGTCCTGGGCCAACGCCACAGAGAGGTCTGTGGGGGAGGTACGGCTGACCACCACCGGCACACCCATCCGCGCCGCCTTGAGCAGCATCTCCGACGAGATGCGCCCGGTGGAGAGCAGGATGTGCCCCGCCGGCGAGAGGCCCCGCAACAGACACTCGCCCATCAACTTGTCCAGCGTATTGTGCCGACCCACGTCCTCCGCCACCACCAGGAGCCGCTCCCCGTCGCTCAGGGCTGAGGTGTGCAGGCCCCCGGCCACCAGGTACGCCTCTGCTGCCAGCAGCAAGTCGGCCATACGGTCCTGAACCTGCGCGACTGACACCGGCCGCGGGGTTGATAGGGGGGGCAGTCGGGCCGGGTCCAGCAGGCCAAAGGTCGTGCCGCCGCCGCAGCCGGAGGTAACGGTGCGACGTTGCTGCAAGGCGGCCACGTCTACCTCCCGGCTGAGCTGCACCTCCGCCACCGTCTCGTCGTCGCAGACGCGCAGCAAGGCCACGTCATCCAGCCCGCCGATGATGCCTTCCAGATACAGGAACCCCAGGACCAGGGCCGTGGTGCGGGCCGGGGTGTGCAACAGGGTCACCAGATCGGTGCCGTTGACCCGGATGAGCAAGGGAGACTCGCGGGGGACGGCCCCGGTCACATCCTGCGGCTCATCGTCCCCATAGCGGAGGAAATCCAGAGCGCGCACGCTGAGGGGCAGACCTGGTTCTGATTGCGAACTGCGAGTCGGTTTCGTCAGCGACATCGGAGGACAAATCCTGAACCCTCCCGCAGGTCAGGTTGGGGCAGGCTCTGGGCACCCAAACCTGCGGGAGGGTAGGCACACGCATTACGTTTGACGCCTGTCGCTCACCATTTCATGGCCTGGTTGTCGCCGTTGGGGTGATCGCCACCGTCGGCGTCACCACTGGCGTGACCGAGGGTAACGGGGTGGGCGTGACCACCACGGTGATGACCGTGCCGGCCGGGGTGGGCGTCGGCGTAGGTGTAGGAGTCGGCGTCGCGGTAGCGGTAGCAGTTGGTGTCACCACGGCAGTGGTCGTCACCGGCACCGTGGGGGGTGGGGTGGGGGTCAAAGTCGCCACCACCGTCACGATAGCGGCCGGCGTGGGGGTGGGTTGGCGGGGGGGCTTGTCTACCCAGCCCAGCACCGTGTCCACCGTATAGCGACTGACCAGGTAGATAGCCGGGTCGCCGGCGTGTTGCACATAGTAGGAAAAGCCTTCCGGGTTCCTGGCCCCCACCAGCAGGGCTTCGGTGCGCTTGTTGGTCAGGGTCAGCTTGATGGTGGCTGTGGGCGGGTCCAACCCGAACTCGGCCAGGGTCACACCCTCGGTAAAAGCCCTCTGGGCCCGCAATTCGATGATGCCGCTGGCTCCGCTGGTCACCGCGCCATCATCCAGGCGTTCGCCGCCCATGCCGCCCAGGAACCAGCCCTCGGCTCCTTTGAACAGATAGACGGATGGCCCGGCGGCCAGTTTCACCTCGATCCCTTCCACGTTATCCACGGCCAGGGCCGGGAAGAGATACTTGCTGGTCTCGGTAGTCGGCGCGGGAGCAAGACCGGGTTTATAGTTCTCCACAAGCCACCAACCGACCAGCAAGGCCGCGAAAACCAGCACCAGGATCGTGGTATTTCGAATCTGTGTATTCTTCATCACCAAACACCTCACTCACGGATTACCGTCTTCGCCACCAGACCAACACCCCCACACCCAGGACCAACAAGGGCAGGAGACAGACGCTGGAGAACATGATGGGCGGGACCTGATTGGGCATCAGGTTCAAAGGATGCTGGGCTGGCGGCCTGGTGCTGATAGCGATGACGTCTTCCTCCTCCGTCAGCCAGTTCACGCAGTTGATGAACAGTTCTCCGTTGCTCTGCTGGTCAAAGGCCACATTGCTGGCAAAACTGGCATTCCCGATAAGGACCAGCCGGCTGGGTCCACCGGTCGGGGCGGATTCTTTCTCCACGGTCAGGCCCAGGGTCAACGGGCCTTTGATGTCCTGGTCCGGGTCGAAGCGGGGATTGGGGGTATTCAAATCCGTCTCTCCCCAGCTCTGGGTGCTGGTCTGGAGCAGTTTTTGGACCGTCACGCTGGCCGGCGACGGCGTGGTCTGGGTGATGGACCGGGCCAGGGGGAAGAAAGTCAGCCCCAGGTCTTTAGTGATCTGGCTCCAGGGGTAGCTCACCAGGACCGGCATCAGTGGCTCCCCGGCGATGCTATTAGCCGGGTCGTAGGCCAGGTCCTCCTGAAAGACTATGCCGTACTCGTCGCGCAGGCCATCCTCCAGGCCGCAGGTCTGGAGGGGGTCCAGGAGCAAGAACAGCTTGCCGCCATTGCGCAGGTAACTCCATACCGCCGGGACCTCCCGCTCACCCAGAGGGGTGCGCGGGGCCGCCAGGATCAACGCGGCCGCGTCGGCCGGGACCGTGCCCGAGATCACCAGATTCAGTTCGGCGACCTGATAGTTGTTACTCCGCAGGGCATTTCCGACCTTGCTGTATCCCGTCTGGGCGGTATCTTCCAGCCCTGGCTCCTTGTGGCCGACCAGGTAGTAGACCCGTTTGGCCTCGGCGCGGATGACCTTGAGGATGCCGCTGGTGATGTCTTGTTCGCTGGTGCCCTGGACCTGTTGGCGTTTCTCGCCGGCCTCAAAGACCAGGGTCCCGGTGCTGGTAACACCGTATTGGCGGGCCAGGGCCGGCCGGCTATCCGGGTCCACGAATTCGTAGCGCAACCGGTTCGTATGGCGGGTATACTCTTCCAGCAGGCTTTCCAGCTTATCCCGGCGGCTATCGTTCTGCGACATAAAGACGATCACTCGCACATCACGGTCCAGGTTCGCCAGGATCTTGATGGTCTGCTGCGAGATAGAGTACTCGCCACTGGAGGTAAAGTCGTGCCGGGCGTTATACTTGTAAAGGGCCAGGTTGATCAGGATCACGATGCCGATGAAGGCCAGGCTCATGATCAGGGCATTCAAGCCGTAGCGCGTCTGCCGGGCAGCGATGGCCCGGCGGGCGATCTGGGGTTCCAGGGCAATGTAGAGCACGCCCAGAGCCAGCCCCAGGATCAACAAGACCTGGCCTATGACATTCAACTCGCCCAGCCAGGCAAAGCTGACCAGGGCCGCCATCACACCGACCAGTCCCAACAGGATGACGTATGAGCTATAGACCTTAAGTTTATCCCAGTACTCCTTGAGTTGATCCGGCGAGGTTCCCCGTTCGTTTCTTTCGTCCATCTAACTCCACCTCCGAATCTCCAGGACACGCGTGGCCAGGAACAGGCAGATGGCGACAAGGCTCAGGTAATAAAGAATGTGCCGTGAATCCAGGATACCCCGCGTAAAATCAAAGTAGTGTGAGATGATAGAGAGGTTCTGCAAAGCGTCAGACGGGTTCAGGGAGCCACCCAGAGGCAGGGTGATGCTGGTGGGTAACAGGGGAGCAAAGACCTCGATAAGCCACAGGAACAAGAGCGCGCCCAGAGCCAGCACGGCAGCGATGATCTGGTTGCGCGTCAGGGCCGAGGCCAGAAGCCCCACTGCCAGGAACGCGGCCCCCAGGAGCACGGCTCCCGTGTAGGTCGTCAAGACCACCCCCAGGTCTGGTTTACCGAAGGCCAGGAGGATCAACAGGTAATACAATGTCGCTGCCAGCATGATCAGGTAGAGGGCCAGGGCCGCCAGGTACTTGCCCACCACCACTTCCCAGTCGCGGAGCGGGGCGGTCATGAGCAACTCGATGGTGCCGGAGCGTTGCTCCTCGGCCAGGAGGCGCATGGTCAGGGCCGGCGCCAACAGGAGCAGCACGATGGTCAGGTTGCGAAAGACCGAGTCCAGCGAGGCCGGGATATTGTAAAAGAACGCCTGGGGGTCCTGGAACCACGAGATGTACCAGGCAAAGAAGAGACCGGTGATGACCAGGAAGCCGAACATGGTCAGATAGGCCACCGGTGAAGCAAAGTAGGCCCGCAACTCGCGGGCGGCGACGTTCAACACGTTCATGCTGCCACCTCCTCCTCTGTGGTTGTGAGCCGCAAGAAGATCTCTTCCAGGGTCATATCCACGGGCCGCAGTTCCAACAGCTCCCAGCCCCCCTGGACCACGGCGGCGGCCAGGGCGGCCCGCCGGTCCACGTCCAGAGCGCATTCCACCGCGTAGGTGGCCTCATCGCGGAGCGTCACGGAGAGCACGTCGGGCACAGCGCGCAGCCGTTCCGTCAGGGCTTCGCTGGCCTGGTTCACGCGCAGCAGGACCCGCTGGGCCTGCTGGATGCGCCGGGTCAGACTGGCTGGCGTATCCTCGGCCACAATGCGCCCCTCGTGGATGATGAGGACGCGCTGGCAGATCTGGCTGACCTCCGGCAAGATGTGGGAACTCAGGATGATGGTGGCCTGACCGGCCAGGCTTTTGATCAGTTCCCGCACCTGCACCACCTGCTTGGGGTCCAGGCCGATGGTCGGTTCGTCCAGGATAAGCACCTCTGGTTCATGGAGAAGGGCCTGAGCCAGGCCCACCCGCTGGCGATAGCCCTTGGACAGCTCGCCGGTGGGACGATGGGCCACCTCGGCAATGCCACAGGTATCCATAACCCGGGCGATAGCCCGGTCCCGGTCAGCCAGGCCCCGCACTTTGGCAAAGAACTCCAGATAATCCCAGACCGCCATCTCCGGGTAGAGAGGGACCGTCTCCGGCATATAGCCGATGCGTTTGCGCACCTCCAGCGATTCGGTCAGGCAGTCAAAGCCGGCGATGCGGGCCGAACCACCAGTGGGAGGGATAAAACCGGTGAGAATGCGCATGGTAGTGGTCTTGCCGGCGCCATTCGGCCCCAAAAAGCCCACGATCTCACCCCGCTCGATCTCAAAGCTCACGTCGCGCAGGGCAGCTTTAGTGCCGTAAAACTTGGTCAGGTTCTGCGCCTGGATCATAGACTCACTCCTTCATCTATATAAACTTTAACTGCTACGCGGGACTGGCTACTCCAACTTGCAACAGGCGGTAAATATAGCACAGGGCCATAGGACTGTCAAGCGATCCCCTTTGACATTCAGGCGTAATTAGACGCATGAGGGCACTGCCTCACTCCCCACTTCGCCTCCCTTCGGGGAGGGGAAATAAGGCTTCGTAAGGGTTTTTGCGGCGGCGAAGCCGCCGCAAAAACCCCCAGATTTGTCCCTTGAATTTACCCCGCAAATATGATAAACTGCTTCCGGCAGCCGGTGGTCAACCAGGATGCTGATCCGGCCCGGCCCCAAGCCCGGCAAACTCTGTCTGTCCTGAGCGTGAGCGAAGGGAGAAGAGCGATGAACTTGCCGAAGGCATTTGCTCTGGCCCAACACCGGGCTGATCTGGAACGCTACTTTGCCTCGTTCGATGACGTGGTGACGGCGTACCTGTTCGGCTCGTATGCGCGGGGACAGGCCGGACCTCTATCGGACGTGGACGTGGCGGTGTTGTTGGCTGGCGCGCCGGACAGGCAACACTGTCTCGACCGGCGACTGGAGGTCATTGGCGGGTTGATGGACCTCCTGCACGTCAACGATGTGGATGTGGCGATCCTGAACCAGGTGCCCCTGGCGTTGCGCTACCGTGTCCTGCGCGACGGGGTGCTGCTCTACTGCCGGGACCAGCAGGCCCGCATCGAGTTCACGGCGCGGACGGTGAGCGAGTACCTGGATTTCAAACCGATACTTCAGCGGCATGAACGCGCGATCCTGGAACGAGCGCGGAAAGGAGAATTGCTCCGTGGATATAACCCCCATCGTGGCACGCTTGAGCGTTATCGCCGACTCCGTGAACGCCTTGAAGGAACTGCAACGCCTGACGTATGACGAGTTCGCGCGCGACCACATCCTACATGCCTCCGCCGAGCGAGATTTCCAGGTTGCCATCCAGGCTGCTATTGACATCGGTTGCATGATCCTGGCCGAATCGGCGGTACGTATGCCGGAAAGCTACGGGGACATCTTCCCACGGCTGGCCGACATCGGTGTCTTGCCACCTGACTTTGCGCAGAAACTCGTCGGCATGGCCAGGTTCCGCAACGTGTTGGTACACCTGTACCTGGAAGTGGACTTGCGGAAGGTCTATCACTACCTGCAGCACGATCTGGGCGACTTTGAGCGGTTCGCGCAGTACGTAAGTGAGTATCTGGCCCAGCCAGAATGCAAAAGCCGGTGAGAATGCGCATGGTGGTGGTCTTGCCAGCGCCATGCGGCCAAGCCCACGATCCCCCCGTTCGATCCAGGCTCACGTCGCGGATAGTCCCCCTCACGGGAAGACCACTCCGAATGGGTGTCCGTCACGTTTTTGCAGACGAGGGCGCGCACAACCTCTCCCCATCGGGGAGAGGGCTGGGGTGAGGGGCGATCTGCGCTGACCGGCGGTCTCCACCCTCACCCCGACCCTCTCCACGAGGGAGAGGGAGCCATGCCCACTGCGTTGGCGTCGCCAGCGCAAAACTATGACGGACACCCTCTCCGAATTTGTCCCTTGAATTTACCCCGCAAATGTGATAAACTGATACCGGCAACCGGGGGTCAACCAGAATGCTGACCCGGCCCGGCTCAAAGCCCGGCCAATCAGGGCCCACGGGTAACTGCCCACCCTGTACCATTACCGCAGGTGATTAGAGACAGGCTGGCAATCTGCCCCCTACTGGCAACCGGGGCAGCCGGTCCTGGGGCGTGCTCTGGCCTCTCCAACCGGCGGGAGGACAGGCAGTTACGCCCACGGAGAGAACAGCATGGCGAAGGAACGCATCCTCATCGTAGACGATGAGCCGGATATCGCGAACCTGCTGCGCGTATATTTCAAGTCTCGCAAATATGAGGTCCTGGTCGCCTCCCGAGGTTCAGAGGCTCTGGAGATCTGTCGTCGCCAGATGCCCCAGGTGATCATTTTGGACATTAACCTGCCCCAGATGGATGGCTTTGATGTCTGTCGCGCCTTACGAGAGAACCTGCGCACCAGCCATATCCCGATCATCTTTCTCACCCAACGGGATCAACGCAGCGACAAGATCGCTGGCCTGGAGCTGGGAGCGGATGACTATATCACCAAGCCGTTCGACATCCAGGAACTGCACCTGCGGGTGCAGAACTCGCTGCGCCGGGCAAGCTATGAGAGTCTGACCCATCCGGTCACCGGCCTGCCCGGCAGCAAGCTGGTGGAGCAGCAATTCCGCGAACTGTTGCAGCAAGAGACCTGGGCAGTGCTTTACCTGGGCCTGGAAAACTTTTTCCCGTTCAATGAAACCTATGGCTTTATCATTGGGGACGATGTGCTCAAGTTCACTGCCCTGGTGTTGAACAATGCCGTAGACGAGTTGGGGAATCCGCGCGATTTCCTGGGCCACACCGGGGGGGCCAACTTTGTCGTGGTCACGACGCCGGATCGGGTGATGACTTTGCGCGACGCAATCGTCGCCCGCCTGGAACGGGACTTGCCGACCTTCTACACCTTCCCGGATCGAGAACGGGGCTATATGGAGGTGCGCGACGCCAACGGTCAGGTTACCCGGGTCCCGCTGCTGTATCCAGTTGTGGGTATCCTGACCAGGCCGCCGGCCCAGTTCACCAGCGTGCGCGAGATCAGTGAGGCCATGGCCGAAGCACGCCAACGAGCCTCCCAACGCCCGGTTCGCTCCCGACCGCCCACGCCGGAGATCATCACCCCACGAGGTTGATGGGTAACTGCTCAGCCTGTACCCTCCCGCAGGTTCGAAAGTGCCAGACGGCGAAGCCTGGGGGAGAGTGAGCAGTTACGTTGATGGAATGTCCACCCTACCGCAGGGCAACCGGCGGTAAGGCACAGGATGTTACGAGTAACCCAGGGGTACGCCGATGGAACAGCAGCAATCAGGGGAGAAGATACTCTATCAGGCCCAGATCGCATTCTGCGTCACCCTGGTGATCCTCACCGTCATCGTCGCTGCGGGGGCCTTGCTCCTGGCGCTGACCTGGCTGAACAAACCCTACCCCGGTTTTCTCCTGGAACCGAACCTGATCGTTAGTGCGTTCCGCCTGGAGGATTGGACCGGGGCCGAGGTCGCCAGCGTGGAACAGTTGCGCACGGTTAACGGCCAGCCAGTAACCAGCCCGGCTGATGTCTACCGCTTCCTGGCCGGGCAACCCATCGGAACACCGGTCACCTATGATATTTACACCATCGAGGGTCCGCCGGCCCGACACACTTATCACATCCCCACGGCCCGCTTCTCCTATATGGACTTGATGGCCTTGTTCATATTTCCCTATTGTATCGGCCTGGCCTTTCTGGCGTTGGGGGCCTTTGTGTATCGCGCCCGGCCAGTTACGCGCATCGGGACTTCTTTCCTGCTCTTCTGCCTGACCGTCGCCTGGGGTTTCATGCTCCTGTTTGACCTGGTCACCACCCACCTGTTAGCACGGCTATGGCTGGCGGCGTTGGCTTTGGCCTTGGGGACGGGCTTGCACCTGGCCCTGGTTTTCCCGGAGGAGCGGCGCCCGATCCGCCGCTGGCCACGGCTGCGCTTTCTGCCCTATCTGCCGGCCGGGCTGCTGGCAGCGGCCACGCAGTTCGCCTATGGGGACCCGCCGGCTTACCTGACCGTCACGCGGTGGTGCTACCTGGGGAGCGTGATCGCCCTGTCAGCCCTGTTGGCGGCAGTGACCTACGCCATATTCCGTGGGTCATCCCGGCGCGTGCGGCACCAAAGCCGTATCGCTCTGGCCGGCATCATGGCGGGCTTTGGCCCGTTTGGGATCTGGCTTCTGTCCAGCGCCGTGCTCCAGAAAGCCAATCCCCTGGATGGCAAGTATGTGATCCCCTTCCTGGTCATCTTCCCGGCTGCCATCGCCTATTCTATCCTGCGTCACCACCTGTTTGACATCCGCCTGGTGGTGCGGCGGGGCCTGGTGTATGCCCTCCTGACAGCCCTGCTGCTGGGCGCATATCTGCTGATCGTAGGCATCTTGAGCCTGCTGTTCCAGGACCTGATCCAGGCCAACAACCCCCTGATCCTGGCCGCCTTTGTCCTGGTGGTAGCGATCCTGGTAAACCCGGCGCGGGAACGGCTCCAACTCTGGGTGGACCGAACCTTCTATCGTCAGCGTTACGACTATCGGCAGACCTTGCAGGAATTCAGCCGGGCGCTGACTCTGCTGATGGACCTGCCGGTGCTGCTGGCCCTCATCGTCCATCGCATGGCCGATACGCTCCAATTGGAGGAGTCCTGTATCATATTGCAGGACCCTGGCAGCGGCGATTACGTGGTTCGCGAGAGTCTGCATCTTCCACCAGAACGCATGACTCAACTACGCCTCCCGTCGGCCAGTCCGCTGGTGGCACGGTTGCGCCGGGAACGCCGGCCCATCTATTTCGAGCTGACCCCGCTGACTAACCTGGTCCCGGCCGAAGAGGATTTCTTGAACCAGTTACATGTGGTCTTGTTGATCCCGCTGGTGGTCAAGGAGCGGCTCATCGGCTGGTTGGGGTTGGGGCGCAAGCTCTCTGAGCAGCTCTACAACGCCGAAGACCTGGAACTGCTCTCCACCCTGGCCGATCAGGCCGCCGTGGCCGTGGAGAATGCCCAGCTTTTCGCGGAACGTCAGCGCCGGATCAACGAACTCGCCACTCTGAACCAGATCGGGCAGGCCCTCAGCGCCTCGCTCCAGGTGCAGGAGTTGTTCGACTTGATCTACCAGCAAACGCGGCAGATGCTGGGCACAGAGAACCTGACCCTGGCCCTCTATGACGAGCGGGAGCGGGTGATCCGGCTCGAACTGACTTACGAGGACGGCGTGCGCCGGGAACCGACCATCATGCCCCTGGGAACCGGGCCGCTTAGCCGGGTGATCACCTCTCGCCAGCCCCTGTTGCTGGCCAGCGGGATACCGCCCGAATTCACCCACCTGGAGGCAAGCTCCGACCAACGCACCCGGTCCTGGCTGGGCGTCCCCCTGATCGCCGGTGAACGGGTGCTGGGAGCCCTGGCCGTCCACGACCACGAACGCTATCACGCCTATGATGTCGAACACCTGGAAGTGCTTACCACCATCGCCGCCCAGGCGACCATCGCCATCGAGAACGCCCGGCTGTTCGAGGAACTGCGTTTGTTCAGCCAGGAACTGGAACGGCGCGTGCAGCAGCGCACCGAGGACCTGGCCGCCGCCCTGCTGGCCCAGGAGGCTGAGGCCCTGCGCAGACAGAGCATCCTGGAAAGCATGGCCGATGGCGTCATCGTGGTGAACACCAGCGGTCAGGTCACCCTGGCGAACCAGGCCGCTGCTCAGATCCTGGGCCGCGAGGTACAACACTTTATCGGTTGGGACACGACCGGGCTGGTGCCGGGCGACAATACAGACCTGTGCACCAGGTTGGGGCACTTTATCGGCGAATCCATCTTCCCCCGGCCCAAACGCCGCCCCCAACGGCAGGTACTGGAAGCCGGCGAGCAGGCCATCCAGGTCCATCTCTCGCCGGTGATCACCGCCAGCGACGAGTTCCTGGGCGCGGTGGCCGTCTTCCGCGACATCAGCCAGGAGATGGAAGTCAACCGGGCCAAGACCAAATTCGTCAACGAGGTGGCCCACGAATTGCGCGCCCCCCTCACCAGCATCAAGGGCTATGTGGACCTGATCCTGGAGGACGAGGACTATACGAAGGAAGAGATCTATGAGTGGCTGCGGGTGGTGCAGGCCAACAGCAACCGGCTAAGCCAGCTCATCGCCGACCTGCTGGACGTGTCACGGATCGAGGCCGGCAAGATCACCATCCGCCAGGAGCCGGTGGACCTGGTGTCGGCCATCAACGAGGTGCTCACCACCTTCCAGGGCCAGGCCACAGCCAAACAGCTACGCCTGTCTTCCTTTGTGCCGGATGATGAACTCTTGATCCTGGGCGACCAGGATCGGGTGATCCAGGTGCTCAATAACCTGGTCTCCAACGCGATCAAATACACGCCGGATGGAGGTCAGGTGCTGGTATCGGCCCAACGGCAGCAACACATGGTTCGGGTAGATGTGGTGGATTCCGGGATCGGCCTGTCGCCAGCGGATCAGCAGCGGTTGTTTGAAAAGTTCTTCCGGGCCGACCATCCGCTGGTGCGCCAGGTGGCCGGCACCGGCCTGGGTCTCTCCATCGCCAAGGGCATCGTGGAGATGCATGGCGGCCGGATCTGGGTGGAAAGTCAGTTGGGGGCAGGAAGCATGTTCAGCTTTACCCTGCCCGCCTATAGTGCCGATTAGCAACTGTCTACTCTGAACCCCCCGCAGGTTAGAACGGGGCCGGTAACCGATGCAGGGACACGCCTACCGGCGTCTGGTCTGGTCATTGCGCCCCAACCTGCGGGAGGGTGGGCAGTTACGCCGATCAGCCCCCTTACTCCGGCCGGCGCAGGTTGAGGGTGTTCCCTCAGAGGGTCTTATGACAACTTTAGTGGAAATTCTGACCTGGTCAGGCAACCCGGTGGGCGAGTTGTTCACCGATGTCCTCCTGGGCCTGTTGGCAGCGATCCTGACCATTACTGCCTGGGGAATCTGGAATCGTGCCCGGCAACCGGAGTACCGCACCCTGGCCCGTTATGCAGCCGCGCTGACCATGGTGGCGATACTGACGGTCCTGCTCCGGGTTCTGGTGGTGGGGAACCATATCCCACCAGAGATAGGCCGGCTGGTGGTACCGCCGGTGCTGTCGGCCCTGGACGCGGCCAGCAGCGCATTTCTGGGCCTGGCCTCCGTCTTGTTCGTCGCCCCCGGCCAACAGCGGCAGGCCCGGCGGTTCTTTCGCCTGAGCCTGGTGGCGGTCTTGCCGCTCTACGCCTTCACGGCCTTCAGTTGGGCCGTGGATGCCCTGGCGCAGCCGAACCTGGTGTATAATGAACGCTGGCAGGCTATACCGGGCCTGGTCTGGCAGAGCTTGCTGGGCCTGGCCGTAGTCTACCTGATCGCCCGGTACGGGACCACTCAGAAAAAGCTGCTCCTGACCAGTTTTTCCCTGACCGTTGCGGGGATGCTCATCGGGATCGCCCTGATCATCCTGAACCCGGCGTGGATGGCTCTGGCTGTCGGGGCGACCGGACTCATGACGTTGCTCGCCTTCTTCCTCTTTACGGCGGCGATCTACCGGCTCGTCATCTCCCAACTGGCCTATTATGTGGACGAGATGGCCAGCTTTGTTCAGGATATGCAGCGCCGCAACCGCGAACTGTTCTTCCTGGCCGAGATCGGCCGGGCGATCATCGCCGGCCGGGACCTGACCGACATGCTGACACGGGTCATCGAACATGTGGCGACGGCGCTGAATGCCGAATTGGGGGCGGTCTTTTTGTTGGATGAGGAGGAACCCACGCGCTGGCATCTCTGCGCCAGCTATGATGGCCGCCACACCACCGCGCTGGAAGACTCCGGGATTTGGTCCAGGCACCCGATCCTGGTCGGATGTCGTGAGCTACCCCAGACTCGCCATATCCAGCTCGCGCCCGGTGAGACGGTGCCGGGCCTGCCCGACGATGCCCGGGCCGCCTTGATCCAGCCCTTGCGGATACGCAACCAGACGGTGGGGGCCGTCATCGTGGGCAGCCGGGAGCCACGCGAGTTCTCTGAAGACGACACGAGCTTTTGCCAGACCCTGGCGAACCAGTTGACCGTAGCCATCGAGAATGCCCGGCTGCACGACGAGACCGGTCAGCGTGCCGCCGAGATGACGTTGCTCCATGAGGTCAGCCGCGCCCTCGCCACCAGCCTGGACCTGGAAAAGACCAGCCGGGCGATCCTGGATTCGGTAGGCCGCATCATTGACTATGCGGCCGCCGAGATCTGCCTCTACGACGAGGAACGCCGACTCCTGACCACCCAGGGGGCCGTCGGCCCCCAGGGTAAACAGACCTACCAGGTGGGAGAGGGTCTCACCGGCTGGCTGGCCCAACACCGTCAGCCCCTGCTCATCGCCGATTTGCAAGCAGAACAGACGCTCCAGCCCAAAGTGCGTGACATAGGCGAAGGGCTGTCGATCCGGGCCTACGTGGGCCTCCCCTTGCT
>Ga0209227_1000933_pt1 | contig 23922 bp, 23 predicted proteins | sample YNPBryantNP2012_FD_185815 | JGI IMG/M metagenome (GOLD analysis project Ga0209227, IMG submission 185815) | Anoxygenic and chlorotrophic microbial mat microbial communities from Yellowstone National Park, USA - YNP Bryant NP 2012 (SPAdes)... ...
GGGACACCGGGCAGGATGTGCACAGCATCCGGATGGCCAAGGAACTCATCAAGCGGGATATCTTGGTTCTCGGCATGGGCTGCGGCAACGCGGCGCTGCAGGTGGGCGGCCTCTGCCTTCCAGAAGCCAGGGATCTGGCGGGTCCGGGTCTCAAGGCCGTCTGCGAAGCCCTGGGTGTGCCGCCCGTCCTCAGCTATGGCACATGCACGGACACCGGCCGATGCGCGGATCTGGTGGCCGCGGTATCGCAGGCTCTCGGCGGTGTTCCCATTCCGGATCTTCCCGTGGTGGCGTGCGCTCCCGAATACATGGAACAAAAGGCGACCATCGACGCCATTTTCGCCTTGGCTTTCGGCCTTTACACGTATGTGAACCCGGTGCCCAACGTGACGGGAGCGCCCAATCTGGTGAAGCTGCTCACCGAGGATCTCACCGACGTGACGGGCGGGCTGCTCAACGTCAACCCTAACCCTCAGGAAGCCGCCGACGCGCTTTTGGCGCACATTGAAAAGAATCGTCAAAAGCTCGGCCTCTAATGGGAAGGGATGATGGCTTTCTCTTGCCTGGATGACGACCACGTGCGATGCTTGTTGCATGAAGGGTTAGGCGCGTGGCTGAAGAGGAAAGCGGCGAGCGTGACAAGGGCATAATGATGGCTGAAGCCATTTGGGCTGCGTTATCAAGAATCGTCGAAAGCAGCTGGGCCATTCTTGTGGAGTCGGCGCCGTTCGTTCTCTTTGGGCTGTTGGCGGCGGGCTTGATGAAGGTTTTTCTGCCCGAAGAAAAGGTCCTGAAGCACCTGGGAGGCCGCAGCATGGCGGCCGTCGTGAAGGCATCGCTTCTCGGTATTCCGCTGCCGCTGTGTTCCTGCGGGGTTCTTCCGGTAGCCGTAGACCTTCGAAGGCGCGGTGCAGGCAAGGGACCCAGCGCGGCCTTTCTCGTTTCCGTCCCGGAAACGGGGGTGGACTCCATCGTCCTTTCCTATGCCCTCCTGGGTCCCGTTCTTGCCATTGTGCGGCCCCTGGCCGCCTTTGTCACTGCCACCGTCACGGGAATGCTGGTCAGTCGCCTTCCGGAATCGGACTCATGGGACAAAGCCTTTCGCCCCCTGCCATCCCGTGACGGGTGCACCGACCTGCCCATGATTCCTGCCGATACGACTGTTTCCATAGGCCGCCGGCTGCTGCGAGGCATGCGCTATGGTTTTTTCGATTTACTGCAGGACCTGGGGGGCTGGCTCTTTTTGGGCATTTTCCTTTCCGGCGTCATCACGGCAGTTCTGCCTCAAGACGTCTTCCGGCTTCTCGAGGCCCATGACAGCTGGTCCCTTGTTCTCATGCTCGTGGTGGGAATTCCGATTTACATTTGTGCCAGCGCGTCCACGCCCATCGCCGCAGCCCTCATCATGAAAGGGCTTTCTCCCGGAGCGGCGCTGGTCTTTTTGCTGGCAGGTCCCGCCACCAACACCGCAACCCTTGCGGTGATCAGCCGCTTCTGGGGAAAGGCCGTCACGGTCGTCTATCTCCTGTCCGTGGCATTCTGCACGCTCCTCATGGGTTTTCTGACAAATGATCTGTTCAAAACACTTGAGATTCCACCGCCGGGCTCGGCGTTCGCCGCCGCCGATCATGCCAAGAATCTTGTGGAGCCCCTCTCGGCCGTGCTCCTTTTAGCCCTCTACCTGGTTCCCTGGGGCGTCAGAAAAATTCGCCCTTTCGGAACAGGATCCGCACGTCGGCAAGAACCGAATCCCACCTGCTGTTCGAGCCTGCCCGCCCGGTGAGGCACCATCCGGTAGTCGGCGCGGCGCGTCGACCTTTCTGTGGAGGATATTTAATAATCCACCACAGAGACGCAGAAAACACAGACCTTTCTTTTCTTTTGTGCCACGCCGCTGGGAGGTCGGCGCGGCACAAGCAGCACTCTTCGGGAAGCTTTCTGCCATGCCCCGAAGGGGCAAAGGATGTCAGCCCAGGGCGTAGCCCTGGGATGGGCAGATCGATCCCATTTTCCAATTCCTAAGCCCTGGAAGGGCGTAACCCAACCCTCGATGAGCCATCCCCATGCCATGGGGGACCTCCTTAAGTCATGTGTTTCGCCCCTTCGGGGCTTCTATTTTCATTTCAACGGGCGCCCCAACCCGGGGCTACGCCCCGGGCTATGATGCTTCGCCCCTCTGGGGCGACCGCCCCCCATGCAAGCCTCAACGTCAAGATGTTCATGGCGTCCTTCGGCATGGTATTTACATAATAACTGGCAAAGCCGATCGGTTCACGGCAGGTTGCAGAGACGAAATGGAGGCCAAACGATTCATGGCGAAAAGAAAGGGCAAGGCACAAAGAGGGAGAGAGAGCCAGTTGATGTGGGCGGTCAAGCGCCACGGCTCTCTGGCGGCGCTGGTGGCGGCGGCCATGGCAGGTCAAACACTTCTGACCCTGGCCCAGCCCTTGCCGTTACGTGCCATGATCGACTACGTGGTGGCCAATCCATCGGACGGCAGCCTTATGGACCGCTACAGCCTCATGGAGTTCATTGTCGTTTCGGTGCGCGGGTTTTTCCTGGAAGACCGATTCCATTTCCTCTTCCAGGGAATTTTTCTTTTGGCCCTCATCTACGCCGGCAACGCCGTGCTCCTCTACGTGCAGAACACGGTCCTGGCGAATCTGGGCCAGCGGGTGGTGCTCACCCTTCGCGAGCGGCTCTTTTCCCATCTGGTGGCGCTTCCCCACAGTTTCTTCGAAAAGGCTCGCACGGGGGATCTTACCAGCCGCATCTCCAAGGACACGGCGGACGCCCAGGATATCCTAGAATCGGTGCTCACGGTGCTCGTGCGCAGTCTGCCCACGGTGGTGGGCATTCTGGCCATCTCCTTCACCATGGATTGGATCTACGCCCTCACCTTCCTCATGGTGATTCCAGTGATTTACTGGGCCAATGTCTTCTTTTCCCGCCAAACCCGGGAGGCCCTTCGAAAGCAGCGGCGCATCGAGGGGACTCTGGTTTCCAGCGTTCAAGAGGCCTTTTACCAGCACAAGGCGGTCACAAGCCTGTCGCTGGAAAGCGAGGTCGTGGACGATTTTTTGGAAGGGGGGCGGGAAAGCGCCGAGTACGCGGTGCGGGCCGGTCGTTTCCAGGGTATGCTGACCGCCTGCATGGACATGCTGGTGGGGGCCACATCCCTTCTGGTTCTCTTTGTGGGGATTCTTCGCATCATTCACGGGTGCCTCACCGTAGGCCAGCTCATGGTCTTCTTGAGCTATCTTAACAGCCTGTTCAAGCCCATTCGGGAGCTGAGCAAGTTCGCCAGTCGATGGGCCAAGTCGGCGGCGGCCCTGGAACGCATCGAAGAAGTCATGGCCCTCAACCCACAGGACGTGGGGGCGTCCGACCTTGCCCACGCCGTGACGGCCCCCCATTTTCGCGGCCACATCCAGTTTCACCAAGTGACCTTTGGGTACGAAAAGGACCAGCCGGTCCTTCAGAACCTCAATTTGGTTGTGTCGGCGGGTGAACGGGTGGCCCTGGTGGGGGATTCGGGAAGCGGCAAGTCCACCATCGCCCATCTGATTCTTCGCCTCTACGATCCGGACCAGGGCTATGTGGCCATCGACGGGCGCGATATCCGCGACTACACCTTGGTGTCGCTCAGGAGCCAGATGGCGGTGGTCCTGCAAGATTCTTATCTTTTTCGTATGACAGTGCGGGAAAACATCACCGTGGCTCGTCCCGGGGCCAGCATGGAGCAGGTCCTGGAGGCGGCCAAGGCCGCCGGGGCCCATGATTTCATCCAGCGGCTGCCCCAGGGCTACGACACGCCGTTGGGGGAGGGTGGCGGCGGGCTGTCCGGAGGACAAAAGCGCAGGATTGCCATTGCCCGGGCGATCCTGCGGGATGCGCCCATTGTCATCCTGGACGAACCCACGGCGGGACTGGACGCCACATCAGAAAAGCATGTGATGGAGGCCATTGGAAAATTGACGCGAAACCGCACCACGATCCTCGTGACCCACCAGCTCAACACCATTGCGGATTTCGACCGAATCGTGGTGCTGTCCGGCGGGCGGGTGGTGGAATCGGGATCGCACGAGGATCTTTTGGCATCCCAGGGCCTCTACCGGCGGCTGTGGGAGTCTCAACAAGGATCCCGGTCCGCCAAGGACCGGGTGGTCCATACCTGAAGACCGTTGGCTTCACTGTGGGACGGGTGAAAATGGAAGAAGAGGCGAACATGAAGTTGAAAAAGAGCCCCACGAGGGCGTGGGGGCGAATGCTGGGGGCGGCGCTTTTTCTGTGTTTCGTTTCAGGATGCGCCGGGGGAACGCGCCTCACGGGCGGCACGACCGACCTGGGGCATCTGGAGGCGGTGATGGAGCACGATCTGGGAACGGCCGCGCAGGAACCTGGCCTTCCGGAATTGCCTCAACTGGCGGACTACCTGGCCTATGCGGCGTTCCATAACCCCGGTCTTCGCGCGGCCTTTGAGCAATGGAAGGCGGCCCTGTGGAAGATCCCTCAGGTGCAGAGCCTGCCCGATCCACGCTTTACTTACACCTACTTCGTGGAGCAGGTGGAGACGCGGGTGGGCCCGCAGCGCCAGAAGTTCGCCCTGGCCCAGACCTTCCCGTGGCTGAGCAAATTGGAACTTCGAGGAGATGAGGCCGCTCGAGAAGCGGAGGCCAAAAGAGCTCTCTACGAGGCGGCCAAGTGGAAGCTCTATGAAAGGGTCAAAAAAGCCTACTTCGAATATGCCTATCTTCGGCAGGCCGTGGCGGTTACAGAGGAAAACATTCGGTTGCTGAAGCATCTGGAACAGGTCGTTCAAAATCAATACGCCGCCTCCCTCGCTCCCTACGGGGTGCTGGTTCGGCTCCAGACCGAGTTGGGCCGCCTGGAAGACCGCCTTAAAACACTCAAAGACCTACGCCGGCCGCTTTCCGAAGAACTCAACGCCGCGCTCAACCGACCCGCGGACGCCCTGCTTCCCTGGCCTGAGCCGGTGCGATACCGGCCGCACACCTTCACGGACGAAGAAGCCCGAGGGTGGCTCCTGGAGGGCAATCCTGAGCTCATGGCGCTGCGCCACCTTCTGGATAAGGAAAAAGTAGGCGAGGCTCTGGCCCGCACGCGTTACTACCCGGACGTGACGGTCAGTGTGGAGGCGGTGGATACCGGCGAGGCCTTGAACAAGGCCACCCCCGACAGCGGCAAGGACCCGGTGGCCGTGGGCATTTCTCTGAACCTGCCCATCTGGCGGAATCAATATGATGCCGGCGTGCGGGAGGCACGGCACCGAAGAGAGGCAACAGCCGTTACTCTGGAAGAAAAGCGCAACGCCTTGACCGCCCAGCTCGCCACGGTGCTCTATAAGCTACGGGACGCGGAGCGGCAAACGGATCTCTATCGAGAAGGCCTGATTCCCAAGGCGAAGCAGGCCCTGGAGGTGAATCTGGAGAATTTCCGTGTCGGCCTGGGGGGGTTTTTGGACGTGATCGACGCGCAACGGGTGCTCCTGGAGTTCCAGCTGGCCTATGAGCGGGCAGAAGCGGACAAAGCGCAGCGACTGGCGGAAGTGGAAAAGCTCATTGGGCGCTTTTTGGAGGGGATTCCCGCGGAGTCCGACGAGAAAGCACCTGGCGGGAACGAAAAAACACGGTAAAGCATCAAAGAGGAGGATCACAAAATGACGCGAAGAAAGTGGATCGTAACGGCTGTGACCCTGATGTTTGCTCTGAGCACGTGGGGAGTCGGTCTGGCGGCCGCCGAGGGCCTACCCCAATCAAAATGTCCCGTAATGGGAGGTCCCATCAACAAGAACATCTACGTGGACTACAAGGGAAAGAGGATCTATTTCTGCTGTCCGGCTTGTCCCGAGGAGTTCAAGAAGGATCCAGACAAGTACATGAAGAAGTTGGAGGCGGAAGGTGTAGAATTGGAAAAGGCTCCATCCGGTAGTCAATAGAGCCACGGCCCCCGGAGCTTCGGGGGCCGTCCATGAAATAACCCCATTGGGCGCCAGGAGGCGGCCATGGCGTGGCGCCGCGATGGATGCGGCGGGAGTTGGGCGAGCGATGGAATGGCGGACGGCAGGAAAATGGAAAAAACACGGTTGGAAGGCCCTGGCGGCCACTGTGCTGGCGGTCGTCATCCTCGCAGACCTGAACGGTCCTGACGATGGGCGGCGGAAAGGGGGCGAGGGGTGCGCCATGGCTGCTACGGCCCATGCCCCGCACGATCAGGGCGGCGAGAAAAAGGCGCAGATCTGGACCTGCTCCATGCACCCGCAGATTCGGCTTCCCAATCCTGGCAAGTGCCCCATTTGCGGCATGGATCTCATCCCGGCCGTTGAGGAGCGGGGTTCCAGCACGGATAAGAAGGTACCCATGCGACGCCTCGTGCTTTCCGAGACGGCCCGCAAGCTTGCCCAGGTTCAAGTGAGTCCCGTGGAACGGAAGCCTGTGGAGGTTGTCCGGCGCTTGGTGGGCAAGATTACCTACGATGAACGGCGCGTGGCCTCCATCACATCATGGATTCCAGGACGTCTGGATCGCCTGTATGTGGACTTTACGGGAACGGTGGTGGCAAAAGGCCAGCCTCTGGTCTCTCTCTACAGTCCGGAGCTTCTCGCGGCCCAATCGGAACTCCTTCAAGCACTGCGCGCCTCCAGAGATTTACAAAAGAGCGCCTTGGACTCTCTGCGCTCCACGGCAGCCCAGACGATTCAATCCGCCAAGGAAAAACTGCGCCTCTGGGGCCTCACAGACGCCCAAATTCAGGAAATCGTCCGGCGAGGCACTCCGTCGGATCACATGACCATCGTGTCTCCCCAGACCGGCACCGTGGTCCATAAGAACGGGGTTGAAGGGATGTACGTGAAAACCGGGACCCAGATCTACACCGTTGCCGACTTGTCCTTTCTGTGGGTCCAACTGGACGCTTACGAGTCCGATCTTTCCTGGGTACGACTGGGAGACCGGGTGCGCTTTGAAACGGAATCCTATCCTGGGCAGGAATTCCTTGGCACCGTGGCGTTCATCGATCCTCTCCTGGATGAAAAAACCCGCACCCTCAAGGTGCGTGTGGATGTGCCGAATCCTGACGGACGGCTTCGTCCCGGCATGTTCGTGCGGGCCGAGCTTCGGGCCGTGCTCGATGAGGAGCCGCCGCCACTGGTCATTCCCGCGACAGCGCCCCTCATCACCGGGAAACGGGCCGTGGTTTACGTGGCGGTTCCGGATCAGCCGGGAACCTACGAAGGGCGGGAAGTGGTGCTGGGACCCCGTGCCGATCGCTACTACGTGGTGCGCCACGGGCTTCGTGAAGGCGAGCTGGTGGTCACTTCCGGCAATTTCAAGATCGACAGTGCCGTCCAGATCCTGGGCAAGCCCAGCATGATGACGCCGGAAGGCGGCGGCGCAGGCGCCATGGGCCACCAGCACGGGGAGGCGGTTCCGGTGCCCACCGAGGGTGGCTCAGCCGCCGGCACCCTCCAGATCCCGGATGCTTTCCGCCGGCAACTCATGGCCGTGCTGCCGGTTTTCCAAGCCGTCCGCGATGCGGTGGCGGCCCAGGACTGGACCGCGGCTCGCACGGCCTATGGGGATCTCCAAAAAGCTCTGGACCGGGTGGACGACAGCCTTTTGGACGGTCATCCTTGGATGGTCTGGGATGAACTTTCCATGCTGCTCAAAAACGACGTGATTGTGGGACTGGATGCGAAAAGGGAGGGGGAGCATCGGGATGCCTTTGCGAGCCTGGAAGGGCACATGCAGCGGCTCATGAGTCAGTTCGGCCTGAAACATGAAAAGATGGGTAAGACCTCCACACGGCTGGAAGTGCCGAAGGTCTTCCGAGACCAACTGGGCAACGTGATGGCGGCCTATCTGGAGACCCATGAAGCCTTGGCCGCAGATAAGACCAAAGAAGCCCTGGCGGCGGTGGAAAGGACCCGCACTGCCTTGGGCCAAATAGACATGGCCTTCCTCACGGACGATGCGCACATGAAAGGAATGCAGCTGCTGGAAAACCTTCGGAAGGCTCTGGCGCTCGTGGAAGACTCGAAAGACTTGGAAACTCTGCGAAAGTGCTTTGCCATTCTCTCCGAGGCCATGGCGGTTCTGGTCAAAGACTTCGGCCTGGGTGCGGAAAGGCCGCTGTACCGCATCCGATGCCCCATGGCCTTCGAGGGGCAAGGCGCCACCTGGCTCCAGGTGGACGACATGGTACGCAATCCCTACTACGGCGCGCGAATGCTCAGGTGCGGGGAAGTCATCGAAGTGATTCGCTAAAGGCGGCTTAAGCCGTGAGGCGCCGTTTGGGAGTGCCTTCTAAGGTGAAAACGGATGGCCCATAAGAATGCCCATGACATGGCCGAAGGATCCTGGATCGGTAAGCTGATTCGGTTCTGCCTGGAAATGAAGATCGTGGTCTTCCTGTTTGTGCTGGTGGCAGTGGCCTGGGGAATCCTGGTGGCTCCGTTCGACTGGCACTTGGGCGGCCTGCCACGGAACCCCGTGCCGGTGGACGCCATTCCGGACATCGGAGAAAACCAGCAGATCGTCTTCACCGAGTGGATGGGCCGATCGCCCCAGGATGTGGAAGACCAGATCACCTACCCGCTGACCGTTTCGCTTCTCGGCATTCCCGGCGTCAAGACGATCCGCAGCTATTCCATGTTCGGCTTTTCCACCATCTACGTCATTTTCAAGGAGGATGTGGATTTTTACTGGTCGCGATCCCGTGTGCTGGAAAAGCTCAACAGTCTTCCCGGCAATACCCTTCCCTCGGGGGTTCAGCCCACCCTGGGCCCGGATGCTACGGCCCTGGGCCAAGTGTTCTGGTACACCCTGGAAGGACGTGATCCTCAGGGAAATCCCACAGGGGGCTGGGACCTGGACGAACTGCGCAGCATTCAGGACTGGTACGTGCGCTATGCGCTCCTTTCCGCCGACGGCGTCAGTGAGGTGGCCTCTATTGGCGGTTTCGTCAGGGAATACCAGATTGATGTGGATCCAGACGCCATGCGCGCCCACCGCGTGGCGCTCCAGGACGTCTATCAGGCCGTGCAGGCGTCCAACGTGGACGTGGGCGCCCGCACCATTGAAGTGAACAGGGTGGAATACGTCATTCGAGGTCTTGGGTTTGTGCGCAGTCTGAAGGACCTGGAAGAGACGGTGGTGGCCGCTCGTGACAGAGTGCCCATTCGCGTGAAGGACGTGGCCCACGTGACCCTGGGACCGGCCCTTCGTCGAGGCGCTCTGGACAAGGAAGGGGCCGAGGTGGTGGGCGGCGTGGTGGTGGTTCGCTATGGAGCCAACCCTTTGGCGGCCATCAAGCACGTGAAACAGAAGATCGCCGAGATTTCCCCGGGACTTCCCAAAAAAACCTTGCCCGACGGCACCATGAGCCAAGTGACCATCGTGCCCTTCTATGACCGCACGGGCCTGATTTACGAAACCCTGGGCACCCTCAACCGGGCCCTTTTCGAGGAAATCCTCGTGACCGTGATTGTTATTCTCATCATGGTCATGCACCTTCGAAGCTCCGTGCTCATTTCCGGCCTGCTTCCCCTGGCGGTGCTCATGTGTTTCATCGCCATGAAAATCTTCCACGTGGATGCCAACATCGTGGCGCTTTCGGGCATTGCCATCGCCATCGGTACCATGGTGGATATGGGCATCGTCATCTGTGAAAACATTCTACGCCGCATGGACGAGGCCCCGCCCGAGGCGAACCGCCTGGAGGTGGTTTACCGGGCCTCGGTGGAGGTGGGCAGTGCCGTGCTGACGGCGGTGGCCACCACGGTGGTGAGTTTCCTTCCGGTCTTCACCATGGAAGCGGCCGAAGGAAAACTCTTCAAACCTCTGGCCTATACCAAGACGTTCGCCCTCGTGGCTTCCATCATCGTGGCCCTCACCGTGATTCCGCCTCTGGCCCATCTGCTGTTTCGACACAAGGCCGCACGTCGTGGGCGCCCCGGCACTGCCAAACACCTCCTTTACGGACTGCTTGTGGCGGCCGGGCTGGCAGCCTTTTGGCTTGTGCCGTGGTGGGCCGCCTCGGTGCTGGTGCTCACCGGTGCCTACGGGCTGGCGGCCTCCTTTGTGCCTCCGGAAAGGCACCAATGGCTGTCCCTGATCGTGAATCTGGTCCTCGTCCTTCTGGTGACCCTTCTTCTGGCGGTCGAGTGGCTGCCCTTGGGCCCGGAAAAAGGCGTGGTTCTCAATTTTCTTTTCGTTGCGATTTTGATCGGAGGTCTTCTAGGGTTTTTCGCTTTTTTTCGCTGGGTCTACGAGCCGGTGTTGAGCTGGAGTTTGCGCCACAAGGCCCTCTTCCTGTGCGTGCCTCTCTTCATCATCGGGACCGGGTTCATGGTGTGGCTGGGTTTCGATAGCTTTTTCGGGTGGTTGCCCAAGGCGGTGCAGCGAACGGCGCCGGTGGAGCTTGTGGCCCGAGCCTTTCCCGGGCTCGGGAAAGAATTCATGCCGCCCCTGGATGAAGGCTCCTACCTCTTCATGCCCACCACCATGCCCCACGCCTCCATCGGAGAAGCTCTGGACGTGGTGCAGAAGCAGGATATGGCCATTCGGACCATTCCGGAAATTGATGCCGTGGTGGGAAAGATCGGGAGGGTGGAATCGCCTCTGGATCCGGCGCCTGTTTCCATGATCGAAACGGTGATCAATTACAAGCCCGAATACCTGGTGGACAAAAATGGGCGCCGAATGCGATTCCGGTTTTCTTCGACGGAAACGGACCTCTTTCGCGATGTGGACGGAAAGCCGCTTCCGGCTCCCGACGGAAAACCGTACACGGTGCAAGGCATGTTCGAACGTGACGACCGGGGCCGGCTTATTGCCGACGACAACGGCATGCCTTTTCGCTTATGGCGCCCGGCATTGGATCCCAAGCTCAATCCGGGCCGCGCCCCTTGGCCGGGGGTGCGAAAGCCCGACGACATCTGGAAACTGATCCTGGACGCGGCCCAGATTCCCGGAACCACATCGGCCCCCAAGCTTCAGCCCATTGCCGCGCGCATCGTCATGCTGCAAAGCGGCATGCGCGCTCCCATGGGTGTAAAGGTCAAAGGGCCGGACTTGGTAACGATTGAAAAGGTTGGGTTGCAGATGGAGCGGTTCCTCAAGGAAGTACCATCCGTGGAGCCGGCCACGGTCATTGCCGACCGCATCGTGGGCAAGCCTTACCTGGAGATTCGCATCGACCGTGACGCCATCGCCCGATACGGCATGTCCATTCGTCGAGTGCAGGACGTGATCGAAGTGGCCATCGGCGGCAAGACCATCAGCACGACGGTGGAAGGCCGGGAACGGTATCCGGTGCGCGTGCGCTACCTGAGGGAACTTCGGGACAGCCTCGAATCCCTTTCGCGCATCCTGGTTCCGGCTCCCGACGGAACACAGATTCCCCTGGAAGAATTGGCCGAAATTCGTTACGTGCGTGGGCCGCAGATGATCAAAAGTGAGGACACCTTTTTGGTGGGCTACGTGGTCTTTGATAAGAAGCCGGACTATGCGGAAGTGGACGTCGTAGAACAGGCCCAAGCCTACCTCAAGGAAAAGATGGCTTCCGGGGAGCTGGAAGTGCCAGCGGGGGTGAGCTACACCTTTGCGGGGAGCTATGAAAACCAGATTCGCGCCCAAAAGAAGCTTTCCGTGGTGCTGCCCCTGGCTCTCTTGACCATCTTCATGATCCTCTACCTTCAATTTCGGTCCCTCGTGACCACCTTTTTTGTGTTTTCGGGAGTATTTCTGGCCTGGGCGGGCGGTTTTCTCATGCTATGGCTTTACGCCCAACCCTGGTTCGTGGACTTTTCCGTGTTCGGCATGTCCATGCGTGAGCTCTTTTCGATCCATTCCACCAACCTGAGCGTCGCCGTGTGGGTGGGGTTTCTAGCCCTATTCGGCATTGCGACTGACGACGGGGTGCTGGTGGCCACCTATTTGAACGACAGCTTTCGAGAACGAAAACCGGCGACGGTGGACGAGGTACGGCGAGCCGTCTTGGAAGGAGCAAAGCGACGCCTTCGGCCGGCCCTTATGACGTCGGCCACCACCATTTTGGCTCTTCTGCCCGTGCTGACCTCGTCAGGGCGCGGCGCCGACATCATGATTCCCATGGCCATTCCCTCCTTCGGCGGCATGCTCCTGGCGCTTATCACCGTGCAAACGGTCCCCGTTCTCTACTGTGCACGGGAAGAGCTGAGGCTGCGCCGACAAGCGTCTCGCGAGGGCGCTCATTTCTAGAGCTTCAGACGGAATTGGTATTTTCCTTTGTATGCGTGAGCTATTGACGATGGAGGAAAATGGAATGAACAAAAAACGCCAAAATGAAAGCCCTGAGGAGAAGGTCGCCATTCTCAAACGGCGCATGGTCAAGACGGTTCCAATTTCGGATCTGAGCGATGAGCTCGGGCTCCACCCCGCGGTCTTTTCCCGTTGGCAGACCCAGTTTTTCAAAAACGGGGCGCGAGCGTTCACGGGCTCTCAGGACGCTCGATCCGCCATGGATGGATTCCACAGGATAGGTGGCTTGAGATCTGGGATGAGGCGGAAACCTTTTACCCGAGGTATTTGAATCAACCCTCGGCCGGGGGCTCCACACGGACCAGCACCGTTCGGCCGTGAACGAAGATGCGCCCACTTTCCCGAAGCTTTCCCATGGCTCGGGTGATGCTCACCCGGTGGGCTCCCACAAGAAAGCTCAAATCCTCATGGGTCAAAGGAAAATGGATAGCGTACCCCGCAGCCGTCCGCTCTCCATGCTCCTTGGCCACGGCGACCAGAACCCTATAGAGGCGGTCTTCAAGGCTGGAAAAGGACAGGCTTCCCGCCCGATCCGTCAGCAGGTGCACTCTTTTGCTCAGATTTCGAATGACCTGAAGGCCCACGTTGGGTCTCTGGCGCACAAGAGCCTCGAAGTGCTCCTTGGCGAAACCGCAGATGAGCGTGCGTTCCATACACACGGCACTCACCGGGTAGTCCGTTTCTTCCGAAAGAATCTGTTCACCGAGAAAATCGCCGGGCTTGCGCATGTCCAAGGTGATTTCGTGCCCGTCTTCATGCACCTTGGTGAGTTTCACCCGCCCGGCCTTGATCAAAAACATGCGGCGCGCCGGATCTCCCTGGTAAAAGATGACATCCCGCTCCTCGTAGATTCGACGCTCCGCCGCCGACACCAGGGCTTGGACATCCTCCGGGTCCAAGTCCTTGAAAAGCCACAGGTTGCCGATGCACTCCGAACTCACCGGCATGTCTTTGCTGAACCGTGCTTCGCATAGACATCCCATGGTCGCTTTTCCTGCCGGTTTTTGAGCCCTCTACCCGATGAACTCCTGAAGGCGGGCGCAAAAGTCCCTGATATCCACCGGCTCGACAACCACCGGCACTTGGACCAGATCAAAAAAGCTCAGGATTTCTTCGTCGCTCAAGGAATTGAGGCCCGCATCCAGCACGAGGATTTGGTCGTAGCGGCCCAACTGGATTCTGGCATCCACGGCGTCCCATCCCATGACGGCCATAATCTGCGGCCAGACGCGTATCCAGGCGGGTGTCATGAGCATGGTGCGGTTTCTTTCCAGTTCTCGGGCCTTTGCGCCCGCCAGCCATTCCAAGCAGTTTCGAAAGGGCGGTGTTTTGGCGCCACTTTCTTGCGCGATTCGGTGAAGGTCGGGATGGCACCCCGCTCCGAAAAGAAGGTATGGCTCGTCGCGTTCAGAAACGGCGGCGACCATTCGGCGCATTGCCTCATCCAGGCGATTGAGGTCGGCGTGAAGGGCCGCCTCTACCCAGTGAATCATCACATCCTTTCGGCCCTCAAGACAAGCCGCCAGTTCGTCTTCAAAGATGCGGCAGGCGACAAGGGTTATCATTTTCCGCCTCACATCATCTGCTGGGATCGCAGCCGCGCCCGAATCTCCTCACCCACTTGCGCGGCTCGACGCCACACGGCTTCTTGATCTTCCACCGAACAGAACTTATCCGGCGTCACGTGCGTATCCTGGCCGAAAATCCAAGGCAGGGCACTCATGGGGCACGTTTCCCCGTAACCGCATACCATGCACTCGGGATTTCCCACAACCTTCAGCGTCTCCAGCACCTCCATTCCTTCCAGCCGCAACGCATGGGCCATCTGGCGGGAAGCCTCCTCCAAGCCCGGCGCCCCGCGCCCGATGCCGGTGGTCACAACAACCGCCAATTTCCCTCTGTTGAGACCCTGTTGATGGCGCAACGAGAAGAGTCTCTCCAAGAAGGCCTTGGTAAAGGCATCCACCGAACCGTAAGGGGCGTACCCGCCCAAGACCACAGCGGAGGCCTCTCGGACGTTTTTCGCGAGCTGAGGAAAATCGTCGGCCACTTTGCAGACGTTATCCTTCTTGCACTTGAGGCACGCGATGCAGGGTCGAACGTTGAGGCGACTGAGTTTGAAGAACGCGTAGGGCAGCTCGGTCGACTGCAAGACTCTCAGCACCAGACGGTCCGTGTTGCTGTTTTCTATCGGGCTTCCTGAGATGCCGATGATGGGGGCAGGGGTCATTCCGTTACCTCCGGCATTTTCCTTACAAGCGATAAGATAAGGGGGGCGCCGCGGCGTGCCCCCCCAACCGCTCACTTCTTCTCGTCCTTTTCCTTGTTCTTGTCCTCGGCCAGCACCACTTTCTTGCCGCACAGATCGCAGTGACCCTCTTCCGTGATGGACGGCTGACGCGGTGCTTCACCTCCGCAGATGCCACATTTCGCCATGGAAAATCACCTCCTTTCACGTGCTCTATAGGCGTGCCTCGTCCCGAGAATGATCGAGGGTTGGGAATATTTCTGTAGCGGAGACTACAGAGGACTTTATTGAACTCATGAGCGCCGAACGATTTTCGGCGCACAGAACAAGGGCTTCTGTGAAGAGGTATCTTTTTGCCGACGGGGACCGGCGAAAATAAGGGATTGTCTGAAAATGTCTATGGTATGCGCCTTGAGAAAAATCGCTTAAGGCTTGGCGCGTGGTCGCGGCTGAAGCCGCTCCTACAGGTTTTCTTGTCGGACAGACTCAAAGAAGATAAAGCTGTGGCTGAAGGAGCTGACGTAAGGTTTTGGTTTTTTTCAGATGCACAAGCCGTTATGAGAGGCACTGGGCGGGGGCCGAGGTGGGCCCAGCCCGGGCTCTTCAAAGACGATGGGCGGGCGGCGTAGAAACCGACGGCGCCTTGGAAGAAAAGGTGCCGGAAAATGATGGCAATACCCTGGCTTTGTAAGAACGCCTCGGTGGCGCCGCGCCTCACGTAGTCCCGAAACGCTTGGTAGTGGGCTTTTCCTGCCATGCGCTCAATTCCGGCGATGAGGACCATGGCCAAACGAGCCTCAAGCCCGGAGGCATGCGCGTAGTCGAGGACGAAAACCGTGCCGTGCGGTTTCAGCACGCGGCAGGCTTCCTCGAGCATCCGTCGGCGTTCTTCATGGGGTTTTTCGTGCAAGGCAAAGGAGTAAATAAGGGCGTCGAAACAATGGCTTGGGTAAGGCAAACACCGGGCGTCGCCGCGCACGAAAAACGAGGCGTCATGCGCTTTTAGCGCCGCCTTGTGAAGCATTCCCGCTGAAAGGTCCACCCCGAAGGCGTGAACGTCGGCCCTTCGCAGTTGGATAACCTGCGTGCCCGTGCCGCAGCAGACGTCGAGAACCCGCACAGGGCCTTGACGCAAAACGGCGCGCGTTAGGACTCGGCGCGCCCGTGCTAGAAACAATTCCAACCAATCATAGCAAGCGGAAATACGGTGATAATCGTCTACGATCGGACCGCCCTCAGGCATAAGCCTACACGAGAAGCCTTTTTCCAACGCCCGGCGGGGCACGCGGACCAGAGGGTTCCGTTCGAAAGCCCTCTGGATTATTTTCTAAAGAGCCGCCGGGCGTGCGCTCCTTACGGTTGGGAAAGCTCCCGAGGTCGTTCCGTGCTTCCCGTGGCATTGGGAAAATCGACGGCCTTGTAGGCTTTCTGATTCGTGGCCATCAAGTGACGGGCTTCCTCCATGAAGTTATTGAACCGTTTCTTGCATTCATAAAACCCATGCCACCAGGAATAATCCGGCGCCATCATGGCGGCGCCCATGCGCGCTCGCCTGCCCTCGTGATGCCACAGCTCGTAGAATTCGAATTCCAAACGTTCGTCAAAAAAGCGGCTCTTATCCAGCAATCCCTTGGCATACAATGCATCCAAGGTTGCTTTGGCCGGCTTGTAATAGATTTCATTGTACTCCTGAACCGCCTTGTCCAGTTTGACATAGTGGTCGTCAACCCAGCGTTTTGCGTGGCACTGGAGGCACACCGCCTTCATTTTGTCCCGTTCGACCTGCCAATTCGTTTGCGCCGGAAACGCTTGGAACTCAGAAGGGCGCACGGTTAGAGGGGCTTGAGTTTCCCACGACAGCCGCTCGGTGACATCGTGGGATGTCAGCACCGTGCCTGCTCCCGACATGTGGCACGAGGCACATGTGGGGCCACGGAAGTCCACACCGGGCGTCCACGTCCCCGCCGCCGCGGTCCAATTGTATTGGGACCCGAAGGCCGTATAAATGTCCCCATGCTTGGATTCCATGTAGATCTCAATTTGCGGATGGTCCGGTCCCAGGTGGCATTGACCGCAGGCTTCGGGTTTGCGGGCTTCCATGACCGAAAAACGATGGCGGGTATGACAACTGGTGCAGCTGCCCTTGCTACCGTCCAGATTGATGCGGCCCACACCCACATTGGGCCATGTTGCCGGATCCAACTCTCCGTCTCGAAGGCGCAGCACCGAGCCGTGGCAATGAAAGCAGCCGGCTTCCCGTTCGGTGTCGCTGTTCATGCCCTGCATCAACCAGTTGTCGATCTTCCATATAATCTGCAGGGTGTTGGCGTGCTTACTGCGACTGTACTGCTTGGCTTCGTCCGGATGACATCGGGAACAATCCTTGGGGGTGACCACGGCGGCTACCGGCACCCGATATTCCTTGGACCCATAAGGGGCGTCGCGGCGCTCGTACTGCTTGAAGTGACTGAGACTCACGTCGGGGTCGGTCTCATCGGCTTGATGGCAGTCCAGGCACGTGATGTTGGCCGAGGCATGGCGGCTGTGCGCCCAGTCGGTAAAGATGGCAGGGTTTTCCCTGCGGTGGCATTCAATACAGGCCACAGCCTCCTTGGGCATGCTGCGGTCTATGCGAAATTCCTTGCTCTTGGGCACATTGGCCCCCGTTTGCGCCAAGGCCACCGCGCCTAGCATTCCCGCTATCAATGCGGCGCCAAGCCCACTCATTCGCCTCCAGGTCCATCCCCTCATGGCCTCACCTCCTGTCATTTTACGAAGGCCGTCGATTTACAATCCCAACCCTCGGTAATTGCCTTCCAATGGCTTATAGGCAAAGCGATCCCGCGCTACGTGAACCAAGTTGCGGTGACAATCCACGCAGCGTTTCTCGTAGCCCGGCCGGGCGTACACTACGGATCGATGGGCCAACATGGCCCCCCGGTTTTCGGGCATGTACAAGATATTGCGATGGCATTTTTGACATTGGTCGTTTTTCATGGAGGCGTAGGCCGCCTGGCGGGCTTTGGCATGATCGTAGGCTTGCGAACCGTCCCGGAAATGCACATAAATGTCTTTTATGCCATGCATGGTCTTGGCGTAGAAAAATTCCATGGTGTCATGCGGCGCCGGAAGATGGCAGTCCATGCAATCGGCGACAAATCCTTGAGCATTGTTGGTGTGGGTCGAGGTCTTCCACGTGTTGTAGGCGAATCGAATCTCATGACAGGAGGCACAAAACTGCGGCGTCGACGTGCGCACCATGGTGTAATAGGTCATGGAGAACAGAGGAAAAGCCAGAACGACGCCCACGGCGATCCACAGCACGGCCTTGACCCAACGCTTCATGAGCGGCCCTCCTCTAAGACTTTTCGGGCTCTTCGGACTCTTTTCAGCCCACGGAAAAGAGCCGAAACAGAGCCATGTTGGCCTGGCCAGTTCGGCGGGTAACGTGAATGCTTCTTAACTTCCTGGTTGTTGGGTGTCAACGGAAAATTTTCACGGAAAAATCTAAGATGAGCAACATCCCAAAAACCAAAGCTCGGATCATTCGGGAAAGAGAGTGGCAGCTCAGTGAAGTTTCCTTCACTTTGAGGCTGACGATAAAGTCATGGCCGGCCACCCCTCGGACGGGCAAGGCCTACGAGAAGACGCAGCGGTCCCATTTTCGCCGACGCGCGTATAGAGCGACGTGGAAGGTCACACGCGGAAGAAAGTTTCAGATGAAAGGTCATTTCCTCCTTTTTTCGAAACATTCCACCAGATCGCCGAGGCGCGCCTGATTCCAATCGGAAATCTTGATCCCCACCTGCTGGCCCTTGCGGGCCTCTTGGACCGGTTTTCGGTCGATCTGCATGGATTGAATGTTCCCCGTGTACACGGGGCCCATGGCCGAAAGGATTCGAAAAGGGGCGCCCACGCGAAAAACGCCTTCGGTGATCTCGCAGCCGATGATGATGCCCCGTCGACTGCTCTTAAAAAGGGCGATGATCGTTCCCTGACCGACGATTTCCTCTGTCTCTTTCGGCTCAGGAGAGGGCCAAAGGGCTTTGATCCGCGCCGAAACGGCGTCCACCAGCCGCTGAAGCCGCTCGTCGGTGATGAGTTCAACACCCATGTCGCGGGCGGCCACGTCGACTTTGGGGGCGATTCCGACGCCGAATCCCAAAACCATACGACTTGCCGTCGCTGCCAGCACCACGTCCGTCTTCGTGATAGGGCCGACCCCTTTATGCAGGACGCGAACGGTCGCTTCCGGCCCTGAGAGCCTTTGCAGAGCCGTTTCCATCGCTTCACAGGTCCCGACAGTGTCGGCTTTGACGATGAGCTCAAGGCAAGGGGCTTTGTCTTCCCTCGATCGGGTTCCATGACCCCGCCGTTTTTCCGGGGATTCCGTGTGCGTCCCTTTCTTTTTGCCGCCTGCCATGGTTTTCCTCCTGGGGCCCGGCGGGTCCATCTTGGGGTTTTTCCCGAACAGAATGCCGGCGCCGACCTTGTGATCCCCGCAAGTGACCCTTAATGTAAAACAGAAAACAATCGGTGTGGAAAGGAGGCCCAGGCCATGAAAATCACGAAAATCCTTTGGCCGACGGATCTCTCTCGAAGTTCCTCCGCCGCTCTGCCTTATGTGTTGGATTTCGCCGCAAAATACGGGGCCGAGGTGGTGCTGCTTTATGTCGCCGAGGACATGAGCGGCCATGAGCCGTGGTATGGCGAGTGGGGAAAGAAACACTTGGAAGAGTTTCATCGCTGGATTATGGCGGAAGCCACGGAACGTTTGGACACCATCTGCCGCGAAAAATTGCAGGGGTGCCCTCGATTTCAGCGGCTTGTGCTCGGCGGGGATCCCGCGAAAAAAATTCTCGAGACCATCGAAAGCGAAGGCATCGACCTGGTGGTGATGACAGCTCATGGTTTAAAAGGGCATTTCCCGTTCGGCAGTGTGGCCGAGAAGGTGGTTCGGAACGCCAAGGTTCCGGTCCTCATGATCCGTCCGCAAACGACCGGTGATGGACAGGGGGTTTTGTCATGAAAGTGCACATCGACTACGATTTGTGTATGGGAGACCGCAATTGCAACAAGCTGTGCCCGGAAGTCTTCGAATACGACGACGACAAGCTTATCTCGCGTGTCCGGGTCTCCGTGGTGCCGCCCCATCTGGAAGCGAAGGTAAGACAGGCCGCCGAAGAGTGCGCTCCCGGGGCCATCATCATCGAAGACTAGGGGGCCATGCGTCACCGAGCGGATATTCAGCTGTGACGAGCGTGTTTGGCGGCGCGGGAACCTTTTGACGCTACAACACGCTCGTCCAGAGCGGCGCGCATGCCAATGAGTTTGACACGACGACGGTTTCCCGGGCACGCTCAGTCTTTCCGAAACCGCGGATCGAGCCACCTCATGTTCGGGCAGGGTGCCAGAACAGGGGCCTAAAGACCGCGCCCAAGCGGGTGTTTGTCGGTTATGGCCGGTCAATGGGGGAGTGTCAGAATGGTCTGGCCGCGAGGCTTCTCTCCCAGTTCAATCGGGAAGTTTCCTTTTCCCGCTCCAGCTCTTAAACCTTTCGATTTCCACATTCAGCGACTCTTTGACAGGGCACCCGTGAGTGGACGTGAGAATGCGGTACATCTCGATGGTCGCTTCAGCCAAAAGATCCTGTGCCCGAAGGATGAACACCGGTTCATCGGCCCCGATTCCGGGAATGTCCACTGTTCCATACTTGCCCGAAACAGCCATGGTTTCCTCCTATGACAGGAAGTCAAAGGAAACGGTCAATCGGTTCCAAAGCACGGACGTTTGCCACGGGCTATAGGGATTTGTGGTCAACGGCCTCCTGAAGCTGACGCACTTCCTCAATGATTCGCATAAATCGTTGGCCGAACGGCGTTAATCGGTATTCCACCTCGACAGGTGGTTTTTCGCCAAAGACGGTTCGCTGTAAAATACCAAAATGCACCATCTTACGTAAGCGCTCGTTCAATACCTTGGCCGACAATCCGGGGCAGGCGCGAAGAAAGGCGCTTGGACGACTGTGCCCTTCTGCGCACAACTGGAGCAGCCGGACGGACCATTTGCATCCGATGACGCTCTCGACCATGGAAGCGACAGGGATGGAGCGCCACTGATGCAAGGCGGAGCGCTCGTTTATTGATGGGGCCTTGGGAACCATTTGGTCACCTCCTTACCAAAAAGTGCCTTCTTTACCAGAGGCTATCAGGCTTCTAAATTCTCTACAGGAAAGTGCATGAGGCGGGCAACCACAAAACACGAAAGGAGTTCCCAATGAAAGAAGCAAAAAACATTCCTGGTTATACTTATGGCACCGCTGACCTTGCGCGATCTCCTGTCACCTTTGGGGATTTCGAGCTGATGAAGAAGAGCGTTCTGTTTGGCGAGGAGGACGTGAAGTCCTTGCGCCTGTCCTATGAGGTGCTAAAGGACCAGATTGAGGCGATTCTGGACGAGTGGTACGGATTCGTCGGCTCCAATCCTCATCTCCTCGCCTCATTTACCTCCAAAACTGACGGCAAACCGTTGGAAGAGTACTTGGGTGCCGTCCGCAGGCGCTTCGGCCAGTGGATTCTGGACACGGCGCAAGCCGAATACGACCAGAAATGGCTTGACTATCAGCATGAGATCGGCCTTCGACACCACCGTACGAAAAAAAATCTCACTGACGGGGCGGATTCGACCGATATTGTGCCCTTTCGGTACCTTCCCCTTCTCATCTTCCCGATCACCTTTACGCTGAAGCCATTCCTCGCCAAGAAGGGTCATTCGCCTGAAGAGGTTGAGAAAATGTACGCTGCGTGGGTCAAATCGTGCCTCTTGCAGATCACGTTATGGAGCTATCCGTACGTGAAGGACGGAGACTATTAAAAGAGAATCGGCACAAGGATTGGGCGTTTGGGATTGCCCGACGCCCACCATGACAGCCGACTTAACCCAAGTGTTTGAGTATCACAGAATCGGGATCGAAAGGCAGGGGTGGACAAAGAGCGGCGTTTCCTTTAATTGGAGTAAAACCAATTCATAGGCTTGGGACTCGACAAAGCGACCCCTTTTCGCTGATCAAGCGACCCTGACCGTATCCGTCGCCGAGGCGGCCCGGAGCATTCGCCTTCCCGGGGCTGTTCCCATGCTGCAACGAGGGCTCTATGTGCAGGCGATGCTTCGGCGACTCGAGGCAGACCACATCCATCAGGACCTGAACCTCTTGAGAAGTGTGGGCGGGGCAGCGGCTAAGGGCATTGAACTGGAGCAAGCCCGGAAAACCTTGGTGGATGTGGTGCGATCGTTTGTGGAGGCGCGCGTGGGGTTCGGCAGCGACGAACCGTTGCAGGGCGTCCCCGCGGGCCGCCCATGGGACGCCGTGCGCCTTTCCGCCTGGGAACATCGGGAGGTGGAGGCCATCCACCGTCTCGTGGCCAAGATGGTGCGCACACTTCATGTGCGCTACGGCAGGCGACGCAAAAGGGCGCGCGTCGGGCTTTTGGATTTCAAGGCGAGCCTTCGAGCAAACCTGGCCACACAGGCGCTCATCTTTGATCCTCGATGGAAGAAAAAGCGGCCGGATCGACCGCAAATCGTGGCCTTGTGCGATGTGAGCCGTTCGGTACGAAACGTGACCCGATTTTTTCTCTTTTTTCTCTACAACTTACATCGCTTGGTTTCGAAAATTCGAACGTTCGTTTTTTGTTCGAACCTGGTGGAAGTTTCGAACGTGTTTCAAAAAGAGCCGTTGGAGCAAGCCTTGGGCCGCATTGAGACAGGCCGAGGTCTTCGGCTGAACATGGGGCTGACCGATTATGGAAAAGCCTTTGAGGATTTCGCGTCCCACGCTCTAAAGACGGTCTCGCGGCGCACGGTGCTTCTCGTGCTCGGGGACGCTCGAAACAATAACGACGATCCGGCTGCAGCGGCCTTTGAGCGCATCCGCCATCGGGTTCGGCGCGTCCTGTGGCTGAATCCGGAGCCGCCGGCCCTGTGGGACACGGGGGATTCGGTCATGAGGGTTTACCGACCTTTATGCGATGCGGTCCTCCCCTGCAGCACGCTTCGTGATTTGGAGCGGCTCGTGCCGCTGTTAAACCCACACCACAAGGAGATTCGGCCATGGTAAACTATGGTGCGTTCCAAAACCTCATACAGGATGCGGTAAAACCCAGAAGCCTTCCTTTGGCGGTGCGCTTTTTGAGCCCCGAAGAGCCTTTTCCGGAAAAAACGCGGCGACCCAAGGCGTTTCTTAAAAAACGCGTCACCATTTGCCAAGGGGTCACCATGGCCCGCCTCTACGGCTGGACGGTCGGTTTGGCCAAGGAAGACATCGTGTGCGTGCCGGCTCTTATGGGCTGGGGCATGGCCGACGTGGAGGACCGCCAGGGCGAGCTGAGCCGCCTTTTGCAGACCGTGGGCTTTGCCGCTGAGGGCTCGGTGGCTGCGGCTCAGGCCTCGGCCATGATCTGTCCGGATCAGGGGGCCGTGGGTGGCATCCTGCTCAGCCCCTTGGCGAAGACCCCTACGGAGCCGCACACGGTGGTCGTGTATTGCAATCCGGCGCAGGCCATGAGGCTGGTGCAGGCCTTGACCTACGGCGGCCATGCGGGGAGCGAAGCGGGGACGGCCTGCGCGGCGATCACCGGCACTTTCGGAGGCAAAGTGGAATGCCTTCAGGCGCTCTATGCGCCCTACGCCCTGGATGCTCCCCGCATTGCCATTCCGGGCATGGGAGATCGCATCTTTTCCATGACCCAGGACGATGAGCTTGTGGTGGCCTTCCCGACCCGGTTTTTGCCGGCGCTGGCTCACGGACTTCAGGAAGCCGGCCGAAAGATTGGGGCGCGCTATCCTGTGACCTTCTACCAAAATTTCGAGCCCGAATTTCCCGCCCCTTACAAAGAAACCGCCCAGAGGTTGGGCCTTTTCGACGAAGAGTGAGAACTTTCCCGGCGAATCATGTGCCCGAAGAAGATTCAGAAAAGATTCGGTCTGCCAGGTTTTGAAAGCCGGCTTCGTTGAAAGGCTTCGCCGGAACAAAAAAGTCGCCCGCCGGAGCGCAAAGCCGGCGGGCGACTTCATTCACAGAACCACTAAAAGTCCGTGAAATCGGCATCTTCATCGAAAGGGATGAGTTCTTCGGCTTTAGACCTTTTGCGGGGGGAAACGGGACCTACGGCCGGGGCCGCCTTCCCGTTGGAGCCCTTGGGCGGGCGAAGCGTCCTTGCGATAACTCCAGGCCCTTTTCCTTGTTTCGCGACGGCCTTCTGGGTCTCAGAGGCGTCGCCCTGTTTTTGGGCAACCAGAGCCGCCAGTTGGGTCACCGCCTCCTTCATCTTCTCAGCCTGGGCGCTCAGTTCCTCT
>Ga0209227_1000937_pt1 | contig 23869 bp, 21 predicted proteins | sample YNPBryantNP2012_FD_185815 | JGI IMG/M metagenome (GOLD analysis project Ga0209227, IMG submission 185815) | Anoxygenic and chlorotrophic microbial mat microbial communities from Yellowstone National Park, USA - YNP Bryant NP 2012 (SPAdes)... ...
CGGGACACCCAACTCGCTTTCTAACACGGTGCGGATCTGGGGGCTGCCACGCACATGGCACGCCGTCCCCACACAGAGGTGGATCAGGTGCTTGCCCTGCGGCTCGAAGCGGAACTGGGCATAGAAAGAGGCCACCGCATAGACCTGCGCCGGCGACAGGTGCAGGGCCTCGGCGATGCGGTGGATGGCTGCGCGGGACAGGTAGCCGTAGGCAGCCTGGGTGTCTTGCAGCACCGGGATCAGGGCCCCCTCATCGTGTTCATGGAGACGCAGGATCTCGTTCAAGGCACTGAGGTCCTGCGCTGGGGCTACGGCTGAAGATGGGTTCATGGTTTCCCTCGCAGAAAACGTGTTGCGTGCTACGTGCTACCAGGCACGAATCACGAATCACGACAACGCTAACTGCCCGTACAAGGCGTTGAGATCAAAGTATTGCTCCAGCAACTGCTGGAACTTGATCACCTTTTTCTCCTGGTGGAAGCGGCTCTTGCCAAAGATGCGCTCGATGCGCTCCACGGCCGTTAGCGTGTCCTCCTGGGTCAGGATGAGGGGCACCCCCAGGTCCTCGGCCTGGGCCTGGATCAACGGGCTGGGCGGGACCCCGCCGGTGAGGACGATGCAGCGCGTGGAGGTTTGCAAGGCTGCCAGTTGGATGTCTGGCCGGTCGCCGCCGGTAAAGACCACCTTGTTGGGTCGCCGCCGGAAATAGTCCAACGCACTGTCCAGGGCCATCGCGCCCACCATCAGGTTCTCCACCAGCTCATCGGCCTGTTCCGGGCTGTTCAGGATCTCGCCGTTCAGGGTCTCGGCGATCTCGGCCACGCTGATGGAGAGCAAGACCCGTTCCAGGGGCAGGACGCCAAAGACCCGCATCCCCTGGTTCTGGACAAAGGGCACCACCTCGTTCTGATACCACTCCAGTCGCCCGCGCGGCACGGCGTTAAACATCACCCCGATGAGGTTGTCACCGATGATCGACTTGATCATGAACGGGACTTCAATGGACAGGTCATCAGTATAGCGGACCACCAACAGAACCTTGGGGTCCAGCAGCTTGACGATGTCCAGGGCCGATAGGCCCAGGATGGCCCCTTCCATTACGCCGGCCGCTCCTTCCATGATCACCACGTCCTTGTACTCAGACACGCGATCATAGGCCGCGCGGATGGCAGCCAGATGGTCTTCTTTGACTTTTCGATCCGCCAGGAGACTGGTGAGCAGGCCGGCATTCAATACCACCGGCGAGATGTCCCGTAGCGACTCTTGCAGGCTAAAGACCTCGCGCATGAATTGAGCATCCTCATCGGCCAGGATACCACCGATCTCCTTGCCTTGTGGGCTGACCGGCTTGATGTAGCCGATGCTATAGCCGTCTGCGCGCAGCTTGGTGCCCAGACTCACGCAAGTGGCGCTTTTCCCGGCGAACGGCGCGATGGAGATCACATACAACGTGGTAGTCATCTATACCTCCCTCGTATAAATTTGCTCGCAGGGGCCAAGTCCCCCTCTGATAAAGGATCAAACCGACCGCCCATACTTCGCAGCGTATTTTACACCGAAATCGCCAATCTGTCCAGGCTGGTCGAATAGCGCTGTGTTCTCTCGAAAATAAACGGGTGGTCGTAAGGCGCGTTTCCATCGCCGCCAGCCAGCGGGCTGGCCTGGCTCGCGGCGGCGACCACCGGGAGTGTGACCCGCCGCCGGCGCGGCGTGGCACACCCCGCGCGAGCACGGTCGCGTAGCACATTTTAGTTCTACGTGGTGCGCCATGTGCATGGTGATCTACGCCGTTGAGCTGGTGGCCGAAGGGTGCGCCCGGGGCAGGGCAAAACTGAACTTGCTGCCCTGACCAGGCCGGCTCTCCACCCAGATACGGCCGCCATAGCTCTCCACGATCTGCTTAACGATGGACAGGCCCAGGCCGGTGCCCTCCCTGGTGAGGGATTTGGCCCCTTCAGTGCGAAAGAAGGGCGTGAAGAGCCGGGCCTGATCCTCCGGCGCGATGCCAATGCCGGTGTCGCGCACAGACCCCACCACGTAATACGGGGTCTGATATGCCGAGACCACCACGATCCCGCCGCTGGGAGTATATTTGATGGCATTGCTGATGAGGTTCGTCCACACCTCTTTAAGTCGGCTCTCGTTGGCCCGCACCGGGGGTAGATGAGGATCCACCTCCACACTGAACATCAACCCCTTGTGCTCAGCCATCACCCGCATCACATCCACGAGGTTCAAGAGCACCTCGCCCATATCCAACAACTTTAACTCGCCTTGCTCGCCCGCTGTGAGGCGGGACAACTCTAGCAGGTTGGCGATCAGGTCCAACATCTCCGTGGCGCGGGCATCGGCCCGTTCCAGAAGCTCACGTTGCTTGGCCGGGTTCGGCGCATAACCCTCCAGGATCACCCGCAAGAAACTCTGGATGGCCGCGATAGGGGCGCGCAATTCGTGGGTCACCACCAGGACAAAATCGGCACGAGCCTTGTCCGCCTGACGCAGCCGGGCATTGGCCTCACTCAACTCCTGGGTGCGTTCTTCCAATGAGCGAACGGTATCCAGGTAGACCTGCGTGCGCTCGTGCAGGCGGCGGGCGATCCCTGAAGCCATATAGACAACCAGAAAGACCGTTGAGGCAAAGGCTCCGATCTCGCCGAGCACGTACAGCGAGTTGCGGGTGGCGACAACACCAGTAACCGGGGCCAGGTCGGTGTGGGGCAGCAGCCCGATGTGTTCCAGGAACACCAACCCTCCAAAGAGCGCCGTTACCAGACCGGCATAAACAAAGGCCGACCGTTGGGGGAGCAGGATGCTGACGATGATGACATAGAACACATAGTAAAAGGCAAAGGGATTCTCCCTGCCGCCGGCCAGATGCAGCAGCACCGTCAAGGCCACCAGGTCCAGCACGATCTGTAGATGGATGAACTCCCGATAGCGCCGCCGATATGTATCTTCAGATCGGGGCAGTCGCAGCCGCCGGGCATAAAGCCAGAAAGACAGGTTATAGCCGGCGATGATGGCGGCGATGACCAGCATGGGCAGCAGGGGAAAGACAGCCGGGAATATAAAGCCCACGACCCCGATGGTGATCAGCAACCCGCTGACGGCCAGCCAACGCAGGCGGATAAACCAGTCCAGACGACTGAGCAACTCAGCCTCGGCCGGCGAAGGTTCACGGGCCACATGGATGTCTACGACCATGATTGCTCTCTCCCTACCGCAGGTTGGGTCGCGCCCCTACTCACCTGTGGGAGGGTTCAGGTGCTAATCGGCCAGCAGAGCCCGGCATTCCTGCTCCAAAAGCGGCAGCACGATGTTCAGATCGCCCACGATGCCGTAATCGGCGATCTGGAAGATGGGCGCGTCGGGGTCCTTGTTCACCGCCACGATACAGCGGGCTGTCTTCATGCCAGCCAGGTGTTGGATGGCCCCAGAAATGCCGCAGGCGATGTAAAGGTCCGGAGTCACGGTCTTGCCGGTCTGCCCCACCTGGTGGGCATGGTCAATCCAGCCGGCGTCCACGGCGGCACGGGAGGCCCCCACCGCCGCCCCTAACGTCTGGGCCAGGCGGCGAATAAGGGTAAAACCTTCTGGGGCTCCCAGCCCCCGCCCGCCGGCCACGATGATGCGTGCCTCGGCCACGTCTATCTCGCCGGCGCCGGCCTGGAGCACCTCTACCACGCGCGCCCGCACCTGGCCCACGGCGGCGGCTATCCGCTCCACCGGTGCTGTCTTGCTGGCAGCCGGGGCTGGGGCCGGGAACACGTTGGGCCGCACCGTGGCGATCTGCGGATCACCCGGTAGCCTGACCTGGGCCAGGGCCTTGCCAGCATAGACCGGGCGTGTGGCCAGGAGCCGACCGCCGTCAATCGTCAGGGCCGTGCAATCGGCGGCCAGGCCCACCCCCAGCCGGGCCGCCAGGCGCGGGGCCAGGTCCTTGCCCAATGCCGTGGCCCCCAGGAGGACGATGGCCGGCTGAGCCTGGCTGATCCAGGCCGCCAGGGTGTTGGTGTACCCCTCACTGGAGTAGAGGGCCAGGGCCGGGTCGTCCGCCATGTAGACGCGAGTGGCGCCATGCTGGGCCAGGGTGGACGGCAGATGGTCCAGGTGCGCGCCCAACAGCAGAGCTTCGACCTGACCGCCGAGCATCTGGGCCAGTTCCGCGCCCACGCCCAGCATCTCCAGGGCGACGCGTTTCAGCACGCCGTCTCGTTGTTCCGCAAAGACCAGTACGTTGTTGCTCATCGTCGCCTCCTAGATGACTTTGGCTTCGGCGCGGAGCAGACGGGCCACTTCTTTGGCGGCCTCGGCCGGCTCGCCGGGGATGACCCGGCCAGCCGCGCGCGCTGGTGGCGTCATGAAAGCCACCAGCTCCACGCCCGGCTGCACGTCGCCCAACCCCAGATCGGCCAATTGCCACAGGGTCATGGGTTTCCTGGCTGCCATGCGGATGCCTTTGAAGGACGGGTAGCGCGGCTCGTTCAGGCCCTTTTGGGCAGTGAACACGGCCGGCAAGGGGGTCTCCACCACCTCTTTGCCCCCCTCGATCTCCCGCTCGGCCCGGGCTGATTTGCCATCTGGGGTGATCTCCAGTCTGGTGATCACGGCCACATGGGGCAGGTCCAGCAGCTCGGCCAGCATCACCCCCACGGCCGCGTTGTCGTCGTCTACCGCCTGCTTGCCACAAAAGATGGCGTCATAGTCGCCCAGTCTGGCGATGGCAGCCGCCAGCACCTGGGCCGTGACGTAAGCGTCGCCCTGACCAGTCTCAGCCACCACATGGTAAGCCTCGTCGGCACCCATGGCCAGACCCTTGAGGATGCTCTCGCGCGCCCGTTCTGGTCCCAGGCAGAGCAACTTTACCTGACCGCCCAGGTTTTCCTGCCACCGCAGGGCTTCCTCCAGAGCATACTCGTCGTAGGGGTTGAGCACATATTGCAGCCCTTCCTCGACGATCTGACCATCCCGAACCTGGATGCGTGACTCTGTGTCTGGCACTTCTTTGATGCATACGATCAGGTTCATGTGACCTCCTTCGAAAATAACCCCCGTTCGCGGCGGATCGCCAGATCCGCCGCCGGGCCGCTGGATCTGGCGATCCAGCGGGAGCAAATTTTCATCCCGCGAAGCGGGGGTGCGCCCCGCGCGTGAAGGTCTCCCCGGAATGGAGCCGGGTCTTTCCAGCCCCGGTCTGTCAACTGGCTAACGCCTGAAACGGCGGGGGGATCTCCACCCGACGCCCGGTCTCCGGATCACAGAAGAACAGGATATGGTAGCCGGTTGCCAGGAGTTGACCAGTGGCCTGGTTGACAAAGTTAAAGACCAGCCGGGCACGGCCCTTTTCCCCTTCTACATCTGTGACCGTGATCTCTACGTTGACCCGGTCGTTGGGGACGATGGGGTGGATGTAGCGCAGGTGCACTTCGCCGGTGAGGATCGAGGGCCAGGTGATCTGGTCTGCTCCCAGGCGTTCGATGATCATGCGCTCTCGGGCTGCGCAGGCCCATTCCAACAGGCTCAGGTCGTAGGCGATACCGTGAATGGTGATGTCACGCGGGGTGACGATGTGCTCGTACACATAGGCTTTGGACATGGCATGTACTCCTTTCATTATTTTGCCACGAATCCCTCTGGCCTCACCCGCCGATCTCCTCCGCTGCGCGCGGGAGAAAATGGGTATAGGGGATTTGTGCGGCGGCTTTACCGCACAAACCCCCGCTCCGTTCTCTGCTCCCTCGCTCTGCGGGGGAGTGGGGCTGGAGGTGAGGAGAGCACATTCGTGAAATGTGGCTGCTGGTTTTTACGCCAACATCGCGTCTAACATGGCTAACGTCTGCCGCTGGGTAAAGTGTCCCAGGGTGATAGCTTTGGACGGGCAGGCCACAGAGCAGGCCCCACAGCCCTTACACAATACCGGGTTGATGGTCATAATGCCTTTCCAGGGATGCCGACTCAACGCGCCATAGGCGCAGGCGGCCTCGCACAGGCCACAGCCGACGCACAACTCCGGGTCAATGGCACTGACGATGGCCTCTACCCTGGCTTTGCCCAACGTCAGTGGGATGAGGGCCGACGCGGCGGCGGCCCGGGCCTGGGCCACTGTGTCGGGGATGTCTTTGGGCCCCTGGCAGGTTCCGGCCAGGAAAACGCCGTCGCTGGTGGTGTCCACCGGGCGCAGTTTGGGATGGGCTTCGGCCAGAAAGCCATCCCCGGTACGAGCCAGCTTGAGCAGTTGGGCGGCCGGGTCGCCGGCCCGGCCCGGCTCCAGGCCCACCGCCAGCACCACCAGATCGGCTTCCACCTCTACCGTCCGGCGCAACAGGGTATCTTCCACCCGGAGCACCAGCCGATCGCCGCGTTGATAGACCTCGGAGGGGCTACCGCGCCGGTAGCGCACGCCCCAGGCGCGCGCCTGGTCGTAGAACTCTTCCCCACCTTTGGCAAAGGTTCGCACGTCCATGTAAAAGACGGTGGCCTGAGCCGCTGGTAATTTCTCTTTGAGCACGCGGGCCTGTTTGGCCGTGTAGAGGCAACAGACCCGGGAACAGTATTCATGCCCCACTTGCCTGTCCCGCGAGCCGACGCAGTGGATAAAGGCCACGTGCTGCGGGGGCCGGTCTGTGCCGGGGATCACGATGCGCCCGCCGGAAGGCCCATCCGGCGCGGCCAGCCGCTCGAACTCCAGGGCTGTGACCACGCCCGGGTAGCGACCGTAGCCCAACTCGGGCTTGCGCCGGGCATCAAAAGGATCATAGCCGGTGGCGACGATGATGGTCCCCACCGGGAATGTGATCTCCTCTGCCTGCTGGCTGAAATCCACGGCCTGTTCCGGGCAGGCCCGGGCGCAAGGCGGGCCGTCCTGGCAACGACCGGTCTGGAGCAGCAGACAGTGGGCCGGGTCCACCGTGTAGGTGGCCGGCAGCGAGCGGGGGAAGGGCCGGTAGATGGCTGCCCGCTGGCCCAGGCCCATCTGGAACTCGTCCGGCACCTGCCCGGCCAACACGCACGCCTCGGCGCACTTGCCGCAGGCGGTACACCGTGCCGGGTCTACGTAACGTGGCTTGCAGCGGACCGTAGCCTGGAAGTTGCCGATGTAGCCCTCGATCCCGGTCACCTCGCTACAGGTCAACACGGTCACGCGGGGATGCGCCCAGGCCCGCGCCGCTTCGCCCATGACCAGCGCGCCGGCGTCCTCCAGATGGGGGGTCACGTTGAGTTGAGCCATGTGTCCGCCCAGGCTGGGTTGGCGTTCCACCAGGTAGACCTGGTAGCCGGCGTCGGCTATGTCCAGGGCAGCCTCCAGGCCGGCGATCCCCCCACCGATGACCAGGGCGGCCGGGGTGACGTTGACCTCGCGCTCTGCCAGCGGTTCCAGGAGCGCGGCCTTGGCTACCACGCCAGCCACCAACTCTTTGGCCTTTTGCGTGGCGATCTCGCGGTCGGTGTGGACCCACGAGCACTGCTCGCGGATGTTGGCCATCTCGAACTGGTAAGGGTTGACCCCTTCCTGCCGGACCACGGCCCGGAACGTGACCTCATGCATCCGGGGCGAGCAAGAAGCGACCACCACGCCGGTCAGGTCATAGTCGCGTATATCTTGCCTGATCATCTCCTGGCCGGGGTCGGAGCACATGTACATATAGTCACGGGCCACGGCCACCCGGGGCAACGTCGCCGCGTAGCGCGCCACCTCCGCCGAATCCACCGTCGCCGCGATATTGATCCCACAATGGCAGACGTACACACCGATCCTGGATACCATCGTGTCTCTCAATCCGTTCTACGTTGTGTTTCTCATTCGCTTCGCTCACCACAAAGGGCACTAAAAACCCGGCGCCCAAGAGGGTATCTCGCTCGCGGCGGGTGTGCCACCCGCCGTGCGAAGCACGCGGGGTGGCAGACCCCGCGCGAGCACACCGGCGTATTTTCGTGCCACGGGGTACGCCCCGCGCGTGGGGAGCTCCCTCGAAAATAGCCCCCCGGCCTGGCTCGCGGCGGCGACCACCGGGAGTGTAACCCGCCGCCGGCGCGGGGTCGCAGACCCCGCGCGAGCACACCGGCGTATTTTCGTGCCACGGGGTACGCCCCGCGCGTGGGGAGCTCCTCTGAAAATAATCCCCTCGCTCGGTGTGCCACCCGCCGCTTGCGCGGTGTATATCATTTGTGTCCTTTGTGGTTTACAAATACGCCACCACGGATCACATCGCCTGGGCCAGCAGTTCCAGGATGTCCAGCACCTGTATTTTGTCGCCCAGGTCCAGGGTCTTGACCGCATCTTCCAGGGTCAGCAAACAGAAGGGGCAGGCCACGGCCAGCACCTCCGCCCCCAGAGCGATGGCGTCGCGGACGCGCCCGTGAGCCAACCGCTCCTGGACATTTGTGCCCTCGGCCCACATCCGGCCGCCGCCGCCCTCACAGCAGACACTCCGTTCCCGCGAGCGGTCCAATTCGGCCAACTCCAGACCGGGGATGCGTTGTAAGACGTAACGGGGTTCCTCATAGATGTTGTTGTGCTTGCCCAGGAAACACGGGTCGTGGTATGTGACGCGCCGGCGCACCTGGTTGGGGAACGTCAGGCGCCCCAGCTCCAGCAACTCTGCCAGGAATTGGGTGTAATGATAGACCGGGAAAGGCATCTCGCCATATTCGTTCCTGAAGGCGTTGTAGCAGTGGGGCGAGGCCGTCACCATGCGCCCGACCTGGAACTCTTTGTACATCTCGTGGGCCTCTTCCACCATGGCCTCAAAGCCCTCGGCCTCGCCCATGCGCCGGATCTCGTGGCCGCAGCAGACCTCGTCGGGACCCAGGATGCCAAAGTCCACCCCGGCCCGCTGCATGATGGTCGCCAGGGTACGAGTGGCTGGCTGGATGCGCGGGTCATAGGCTGAAGTGCAACAGGTATAAAACAGCACATCGGCCTGGCCAGCCTCCAGGATGTTCTTCACCTCAAAGTCCAATGGCTCGCTCCACCTGGCGCGGTCTTCGGCCCGAAAGCCCAGGGTGTTGCCCCGGGTGAACGCGCTCTTCATGGCGTCGCGGACGCGCGGCGGCACCTTTTTGCCCTCGCCCACGATATAGCCGCGCAGCCCGATGATCACATCCGCTGGATGGATGTCTTTGGGACAGCGGATGGTGCAGGTGAGGCAGTTGGTGCAGTCCCAGAGCACATCCAGGCCGCTGACCTCCAGGCTGTCCTCGATGAGGAGCTGGTAGATGATGCTCCGGATGTTGAGGTCGGTCTTGAGCGAGACCGGGCAACCGCCGGTGCATTTGCCACACTGGATGCACTCCAGGAGGGTGTATTCTTGGGCGAATTCCTGGGCATTGACTTTCATGAATTGGCCTCCGTTACGTCAAACGTCAGGCGTCACGTTTGACAACAGATTCTTGCCCTGCCCGCCGCAACCGTGACAGTTCCACAATCGCCCGGGCGGCAGCGGCCTTGGCCTGGGCCACCGTATCCGGGATGTCCTTGGGGGCCTGGCAGGTGCCGGCCAAAAAGATGCCGGGCCTGGCGGTGTCCACCGGCCGCAACTCCGGGTGGGCCTCAGCGAAAAAGCCATCCTGGGAACGCGCCAGTCCCAGCATCCCGGCCACCGGGCCGGCATCAGCACGCGGCCGCACGCCAGTCGCCAGCACCACCATATCTGCCGGCACCTCCACGGTCTGGCCCAACAGCGTGTCTTCGGCCCGCACGATGAGTTTGCCCTCGCGCTGGTAGATCTCAGAGGGGTTACCGCGCCGGTAGGTGATCCCCTCGCCGCGCACCCGGTCGTAGAACTCCTCAAAGCCCTTGCCAAAGGCGCGTACATCCATGTAAAAGACGGTGATCCTGGCTCCGGGCACCTTGTCGTGGGCCAGGTGAGCCTGTTTGGCCGTGTACATGCAACAGATGCGCGAGCAGTAGGGGGCATCACACTGCTTGTCGCGGGAACCGACGCAGTGAATAAAGACAATATCTTTTGGCTCTTTGCCGTTGAGCTGGATCTTGCCGGCTGTGGGGCCGGAGGCGGAGGCCAGCCGCTCGAATTGCAGGCCAGTGATCACGTTGGGATACCTGCCATAGCCGAACTCTGGTTTGCTCCTGGCATCGAAAGGATCAAAGCCGGTGGCGACGACGATGGCCCCCACGTTCACTTCCACCACCTCGTCCCGCATGGCGTGATTCACAGCCCGGGGCTGGCAGGCGCTCTCGCATTGGCGACATTCGGCGCAGACGGCGCAGTTCAGGCACCGCCGGGCCTCGAGCATGGCCTGCTCCTGGCTGAAACCCAGCTCCACCTCAGCGAAATCGGTGGTGCGAGACTCGGGTGGCAGTTTGGGCATGGCCGCCCGCGCTCGCTTTTGCGCCCGACGCACATCCACCTCCTCAAAGGGCACCACCGGCAACGCCTCTGTCGGCCCGACCAACTCCTCACCTTGCAGGTAGCGGTGGATGCTCTGGGCCGCCCGTCGGCCGGCGGCGATGGCTTCGATGGCGGTGGCCGGGCCGCTCACCGCGTCGCCCCCGGCAAAGACGCCCGGCACCGCGGTGGCCAGAGTGTCCGGATCGACGGCCAGGGTGCCCCGGCGGGTGACCGGCAGGGCACTCGCGCTCATGAACCCCAGATCGGGCACCTGCCCGATGGCCGGGATGACCATGTCCACATCCAGCGCGAACTCGGAGCCGGGGATGGGGATGGGCTGGCGGCGACCGCTGGCGTCTGGTTCGCCCAACTCCATCTGGACACACTGCAAACCGCCCTCATCAAGGGTACAGACCGGGTTAGCCAGGAAGAGAAAGCGCACGCCCTCTTCCTCGGCGTCTGCGATCTCCCAGGGGCTGGCCGGCATCTCGGCCCGGGAGCGGCGGTAGACGATGGTCACCGACTCGGCTCCCAGCCGCAAGGCGGACCGGGCGGCGTCAATCGCCACATTACCCCCGCCGACGACCGCCACATGCCGACCTACAGGCAGGGGCCGGCCCAGGTTCAACTCGCGCAGGAAGATCACGCCCGGCACCACCCGCACCGGGCCGGTTTCCTGAACCTCCAGCTCGCGCTCCTGGTGCGCGCCCACGCTCACCAGGACGGCCGCGTAATCGCGGCGCAGATCATCCAGTGACGGACCGCCGTCCCGGCCCACTGGCGTATTCAGCCTGATTTCCACCCCCAGGGCCTCGATGCGGGCAATCTCGCGCTTCAGCACATCGCGGGGCAGGCGATAAGCCGGGATACCCACGGCGAGCATCCCCCCAGCCACCGGCAGGGCCTCAAAGACCGTGACGCGGTAGCCCAGAAGGGCCAGGTCGTGGGCGGCGGTGAGGCCGGCCGGTCCGGCACCAATAATTGCTACGTGTTGCGCGCGAAACGTGCGTGTTGCGTGCTCCGTGTTCCCCCGCTCCTCCGCTCCCCCGCTCCCCTGCTCCAGGTCCGCCACAAACCGTTTGAGGGCACAGATGGAGACGGGCTGGCCGTCGAACTGGCTGCGGTTGCAGGCCGTCTCGCAGGGATGGTTGCAGATCCGGCCGATGACACCGGGGAAAGGGATAGTGCGCCGGATGAGGGCCAGCGCCTCGGCGAATTTGCCCTGACCGATGAGCGCCACATAGCCCTGGACGTCAATGTGGGCCGGGCAGGCATCTTTGCAGGGCGGCCACCCGCGCTTATCAATCGTATACTTGTTGGGCACGGCCTGGGGGAACGGGATGTAGGCGGCCCGACGGTCGCCCAGCTCCAGGTTGAACTCACTGGGCACGACCACCGGGCAGACCTTGGCGCAATCGCCGCAGCCGGTACACCTGGTCAGGTCAATGTAACGGGCTTTTTTGCGCACCGTGGCGCGAAACGCCCCCACCTCGCCTTCTACGCCCAGCACCTCGCTGTAGGTCATCAACTCGATATTGGGATGGCTCGCCACATCCACCATCTTGGGGGTCAAGATGCAGGCCGAGCAGTCCAACGTGGGGAAGGTCTTGTCGAGCTGGGCCATGTGCCCCCCCACACTTGGCTCGCGCTCCACCAGGTAGACCGGAAAGCCCGCGTCGGCGATGTCCAGTGCGGCCTGGATGCCGGCGATCCCCGCGCCGATGACCAGGGCAGCGGGAGAAGGTGACTCATCGTTCATGGGGTGCTCCGTATCGTCAAACGTCGTGCGTCAAGGCGTCAAGCGTCATGCGTCAAGGCATCAAACGTCAGGCGTCAATGGGGCCGTTCGCCCAAATCCGTCAGTTCGTCCTCGCGGAACTCTTGCACCGGGGCCGCCTCGTCCAGGCTACGGCCGGGATGGTAGTCGAACAACGCCTGGACCTGTTGCCCCACGGCCCGGAAGACCGTGCCCACCGGGATGTCAACCGGGCAGGCCTCGGTGCACATCCCGCAACCCACACAGCTCGTGACCATGTGGTTCAGCCGGGTCAGGTGGAACAGCAACGTATCGGCCAACAGCCGCACCGCGCCCTTGCGCTCCGCCCACTGATAGTAGAGCTGCGATTCGTGCTCAAAGGTGGTCGTGCGAAAGATGCACTCCTTGCAATAGCAGATAGGGCAATTGGTCATGCAGTTGTAACAGCGGATGCAGGGGGAGAACTCGGTCAGCAGGGCGTCCACACTGTCCAGCCGGCCTCGGAACCCGGCGAAAGCAGCATCCCGGGCCTGGGTTCGCGCGGCGATGAGCTTTTCGATGGCGGCGGCCCGGCCCGGCGGCGCGTCATCAGCCACCAGCCCCAACGCTTCGGCCACGTCATCCCGCGCCTGCAAATAGACCCGGCCCGGCGCCACGCCCACCAGCCCGATGGTCAGGGCCACGTGGTCGCCGGCCGGGATGGGCTGTTCGCACATCTGGCAGGCCATGCGAAACGCCAAACCATCGTGCGGCTTCACCTCTCCCGTCATCGCTCCGGCCAACAACGCCTCTATGACGTTTGACGTTTGACGCTTGACGAGTTGCGCATAATCCGTCACCCGATACGTGCCCAGGCAATCCACGCCGACGATAAGGACCTGGTCCAGATTGGCCTGTTTGAACTTGACCAGTTCTACCAGCGCGCGAATCTCGCAAGCGCGGAGTACCACGGCCAGTTTTTCCCGATGCTCAGTGACCGTGAGGTTGGACACGGCGCGCGCCGCGTTGATGGGCAGCACCGGGGCCAGCGGATCGGCCCGGTCCAGGGCGGCCGTATTTGTCACCAACATGGGGGCCACGTTTCCGGCCGGCATGGTCATAGGCACCAGCAACGCCTCGGCCAGGCCCCTGTCCAGCAATGCACACAGCACACCCTGGATCGCCTTCCGCACGCCATCCGGCGCGTCAATCGTCGTTTCCATCATCAGGCACCCTCATCGTAAAACGTCAAACGTAAAGCGTAAAATGCGCCCCTGCGACCTGTGACTTGTGACCTGCGACCCGTGATCTCAAATCGCCCCTACGCCCTTGAGCGGGTTCGGACCTTTTTCCTTCAACGCCGCCACCATCTCGGTCACCGTATTGGCAAAGTATTGCCCTTCGCTGGCGCTGATCCAACGCAGCCAGACGCGGTCCGGGTCAAAGCCCATCTGGCCCAGGATACTCTGGAGGATCGCCACCCGGCGCCGGGCCTTGTAGTTGCCGCTCTGGTAGTGACAGTCACCGGGGTGGCAACCGCCGATGAGCACACCGTCTGCGCCCTCCAGCAAGGCTTTGACGACGTAGATCGGGTCCAGGCCGCCGGTACACATCAGGCGGATGATGCGGATATTGGGTGGATACTGAAGCCGGGCGGTGCCGGCCAGGTCTGCGCCGGTGTAGGTGCACCAGTTGCACAAGAAAGCGATGATACGGGGTTCAAACTCGGCCATGAATGTTCTCCTGACTCGGACAAGCCAAAATCGGACTTTTGCACGCCACAAGGAGTAGAGGCTTTAGCCGGTTGTGACCACAAGATATGGCCCGCCTGAAGGCTTGACTCCAGAATTGTCTCCAACAGGATCCGTTATCCTGTATCCTGCATCCTGTACCCTGTATCCTGTACCCTGTACCCTGCATCCTGCATCTATTCCACAAGCAGGGCCATATCAACGGCGGCCAGCGTCTGCCGATGCTCAAATGCCTTTTGGAGAGTGGCCTTGTTGGGGCAGACCACGGCGCAGACGCCACAGCCTTTGCACAGCGTGTAATCCACTTCGGCCACGCGGAGGTCATAGTTGAGCGAGCGGGCCTCATAGGGGCAGGTCGTCACGCACAGCCCGCAAAAACTACAGAGCCGGGGGTTTACCCAGACAGCCGTGGGCTGATCGGCAAGGACAGCCGGGGCCAGGAATGCTGCCGCCCGCATGGCCGCCCCCTGGGCCTGGGCGATGGTCTCTTCCAGGAAGCGGGGGCTGTGGGCCAGGCCGGCCACAAAGATGCCAGCCTTGCCCAGGTCGAGTGGTTTCATCTTGGGGTGTTCTTCCTGGAAAAAGCCATCGGCGTTCAGCTTCACCCCTAACAGCGACGCCAGGGGGTGATTATCAGCCGGGTCAATGCCGGTGCTGAGGACCAGCCAGTCGGCCCTCAGCTCCACCGGCTGGCCGGTTATCAATTCGGTGAGGGTTACAAGCAATTTTTCCCCTTCAGCGGTGGGAAGGGGGCGGACCTGGGGCTTGTGGGGCAGCTCGTACCGCAAAAAGACCACGCCGACATCCCGTGCCGCCCGATAGTGGCTTTCGCGGAAGCCATAGGTGCGCATCTCCCGATAGAGGATAAAGATGTTGACGTGGGGGTGGAGTTCCTTAAGCCGCAGCGCACTCTTGACCGCCTGGGTGCAACAGACCCGGCTGCAATAGGGGCGCTGCGGCTCGCGGGACTCGACACACTGGATCATCACCACCGTCTGCCCGGGGTCAAAGACGCCATCAGCGATTTGCTGTTCCAGTTCTTGTTGGGTGATGACGCGGGGATGCTGACCGCGCAGGTATTCGTCGGTGAGGACGGCCCGGCCACCGGTGGCCACTACCACCACACCGAGGTCTATCGTGATCTCGCGGTCGCCCTGGGCAATAGTAGCCCGATAGTTCCCCGGCCGGCCATCCAGCCGGCGCAGTTCAGCGCCGCAGTATACGGTGATCCGCTCATGGGCCTCCACCTGGGCCAGCAGGGCGCGCAGGGCTGCCTGGGGATCGCGGCCTTCCACCTGGTAGCGGATATGGCGCCATTCGCCGCCCAGTTCCGCCTCACGTTCCACCAGGTCCACCGCGAGGCCCAGGCTGGCGAGCCGGAGGGCGGCGGTCAGGCCGGCTGCCCCACCGCCCAGCACCAACGCCCGTTGTGTGAGAGGTCGGGTAGCCCCCAGGGGGAGCGCCTTCAGGCCTTGCATGGCACGCAGGCTGGCCACGGCCATGCCCACCAGCGAACGGGCAGCAGCGTTCAGCACCTGCTGGTCCCCGCTATGGGGATAGACCACCTGCTCGCGCAGGTCCACGCGGGCCAACAGGCGCGGGTCCAGGCCGGCCCGGCGCATGGTCTCCTCCAGGACATCGGCATAACGCCCCTGCCCATTGATGACCACGACGCGGTTCAGCCCCGCCGTTTGAATCGCCGTCAACATTCCGGCCGGGTAATCTCTGGTGATCGTCTGGGCCAACACTACCCCCGGTTGTTGCCTGGCCCAGGCCAGCAACGCCGGCACATCCACCGGGTCCAGCACCCCGTCATCCGCGCAGACCAGGACGCCAACCTTCGGGGGTTCGTCGGACACATCACGTGTCGCGCCTGGCCGGTGTTCCGCCGCTCCCTGGCGTTCCTCCGCTCCCCTGGCCTCGCGCAAGAAAGCGGCCACCTCGGCGGCGGCGCCGGCTGCCTCGGCCACGCTTTCCGGGATGTCTTTGGGTTCCCGGAAGGCCCCGGCCACAAAGATGCCGGGTCGGTTGGTCCGCGTGGGATGATAATCATCCGTCACCGCAAAGCCATATTTGTTCAGTTTCAGGCCCAGCTCGCGGGCCAGGGTCTGCGCGCCCCGGGGTGGGGCCAGGCCGATAACCAGGACGACCAGGTCAAAGGTCTCCTCGCGCAGTTGACCTTCCTGCACATAGGTGAGCAACAGGTCGCGCGTTTGCTGTAGTTGGTGAATAGCCGAAGGCATGGTGCGCCGATAGGTCACGCCGGGCAACGCCTGGGCCTGCTCCACATAAGACTCATAGTTCTTGCCAAAGGCGCGCACGTCCATGAAAAAGACGGTGACATCCAGGTCTGGGGCCAGGTGTTTCGCCAGGGCGATCTGTTTGGCGGTATACATGCAGCAGACCAGAGAGCAATGGCCGGCCCCGATGGTCGTGTCTCTGGAGCCGACACACTGGATAAAGGCGATACGGCGGGGCGGTTTGTCGCCGGATGGCCGGACCACGCGGGCGATGCTCGACCCGGCCAGGCTGATCATCCGCTCGAACTCCAGGCTGGTGATGACGTTGTCATAGACCCGGTAGCCGTATTCGCCCTTGCGCCGGGCATCAAAGGGGGTAAAGCCGGGGGTCAAGAGTACCGCCCCGACGGCTATGGTCTCCTCGTGGGGCTGCATGTCCAGGTCAATAGCCTTAGTGGGGCAGGCGGGCACGCAGGCGCCGCAGCGGGTACAATAGGCGGGGTCAATAACCCAGGTGCTGGGGACGGCCCGCAGGCCGGCGGGCCGATAGATGGCCTTGACCGGCGATACCCAGCCTTCGTGGTCATGGGGTCGGGACACCGGGCAGACCCGCGCGCACACGCCGCAACCATCACAGCGGGTCCCATCCACATAGCGCGGCTTGTGGCGCACCGTCACCAAGAAATCACCGGCCTCGCCGGTCAGGCCGGCCAGTTCAGCATACGGCAACAGGGTCACGTTGGGATGGTGTTCGCACGCAAAGGTAGGGCAAAAGGAGGGCTGGCGGGGCAGCATCAAACAGATGCCGCACGAGTTATCGGCGAAAGTGTGGTCCAAAAGATGCATCGAGCCGCCGATGGTCGGGGCGGTATCCAGCAGGTAGACCCGGTGGCCGCTCTCGGCCAGGAGCATCCCGGCGGACATGCCGGCGATACCCGTACCTACGACCAGAACCGCGTTATTTCCCATTGTGTCCTCAAGAACCCCAATTTCCATCTACCGGGTAGCTCAGATCAGATCAAGTCCCTTCAACAGGGGCCGCGGGTCTATGGCATGTTTGCCCAGCACCTTATCCAATGGCCGACCAAAGGCCAGGGCCAGCAATTCGGTGATGTAGAAGACGGGCATGGGCACATAAGTTGGACCCGGCCGGCCCGGCGAGCCTCGGAACCGTTGCCGGCCGTCCACGTTCGCCATGCACATGGGGCAGGCATTCACGATGGCATTGGCCCCGGCCTCGTGCGCAGCCTGCACCAGGCGATCCACCAGATGCACCACCACATCACTGCGGTTAAGGGTGAGGCTGGCCCCACAGCAGTCTACCTTGTAGCTCCAGGGTACGGCCTCAGCCCCCAGCAATTCCACCAGCCGATCCATGGTCTGGGGCTGTTCCGGGTCATCCCAGCGGCCGGTCAACTCCGGCGGGCGGACGAGCAAACAGCCATAGTATGATACCACCCGCAGGCCCTGCAGGGGCCGGGTCACTTTGCCAACCAGTTCCTCGCTGGTGAAATCGTTGGCGAGGATGTCCAGCAGGTGACGCGGCCGCACCCGACCTTCGTAGGTGAAACCCAGGGCCGTCTCCATCTCGGCCCGAAACGCGGCATCGTTGCGCAGGGTGTAGTCAGCCGTTACCATGCGCGCGTAACAGGCCACGCAGGGGATAGCAATGTCGGTCAGGCCCAATTGCTGGGCCTGGACCAGATCGCGGGTAGGGAGGGCCAGGGCCAGGGTGTGGTTCAGGCTGTGGGCAGATGAGGCGCCACAACAGTTCCAGTCCGGGATCTCCACCAGCTCAATGCCCAGGGCAGCGCAGGTCATCTCCATGCTGGAACCAAACTCAGTGGCCGTGGAGTGTAACGTGCAGCCGGGGTAAAACCCGTATCTCATCTCCTACTTCTCACTTGAGCGCGAATAGCTTTCTCACCTCTGCCACGCCCCGGATGCGCCGGGGTAGGGGGTGAATCTTGCCTTTGAGAAACATATCCAGCCCCAGATCCAGGTCGCTGAACAGAGCCAGGCTGGTCAGCTTGTACTGGGCCAGCATGGATAGCTCGTGGACCCGGCCCCAGAGCCGGATGCTGTCCAGAAAAGCCCGATGGAGCTTGAATACTGAGGGCACGGCCGGCGCTACCCCCTCAGCGGTGGCCATCTGGCGCAGGGAATCAATAACGACGCCGGTGCGGATGCCATTGGGGCACCGGGTGCCGCACGTCTCGCAGCCCACACACAACCAGATGGCCGACGAGTGCAGGACGGCTTCCTTCTGGCCCAGTTGGATCATCCGGAGCAGTTGCGCCGGGGCGTAATCCATCAGCGACGCCACAGGACAACCGGCCGAGCAGCGTTGACAATAGTAACAGCGCTGCACGTTCTGCCCACTCTGGTCCCGCACCTGTTCGCTGAAGGTGAGGTCTGGTTGCATCACGTTCCCTCGGGCCGGAGGTCTTATTTTCGGCGGCCGGTCAGACGAGCGATCTCTTTCAACAACGTCTCGGCCTTGATCGGCTTGGTCAAAAAGCCATCTATGTTCAATTCCTCACCCACCGGGAACATCTCGGCGTGTTGCGTGTTGGCGATGGACGAGATCATGACGACGGGGATGCGCCGCAGGTCCTGGTCCGCCCATAGCTGCTGGCTCACATGGATCCCTTCCAGGATGGAGCGCATCATCACGTCCAGCAACACCACATCCGGTGGGGTGGCGCGGATCTTGGCCAGAGCCTCATCGCCGTCAGCGGCCATCATAGCCTCGTGCCCGTGGGCTTCCAATACCAGCCGGGTGGTCTCCACAAAGTCCGGGTCATCGTCTACGATCAGTACCGTGGCCATAAGCACCTCCTGATGGCGTGATGGTGTACTAGCGTAAGGCAGCGCGCACGGCGGCCAGCAACTGGGCCGGGGCTATCGGCTTGCACAGAAACTCGGCCACCGGGATATGGCGGTCGGTGGGGAACACCTCTGCATATTTACTATCGGCGATGGAAGAGATCATGATGATGGGGATAGTGCGCAGGGTCGGGTCACTGGCGATGGTCTCAGCGGTGTACAGGCCATCCAGCACGCCGCGCATCATCACGTCCAGGATGACCAGGTTCGGGCGGCACGTGCGCATGGCCGCCAGGGTCTCGTCCCCGCTGGCGACGGCCTGGACGGTGTAACCTTGCGCCTCGAGCACCAGACGGGTGGCTTCCACGAAATCCGGGTCATCGTCGGCCAGCAAGATGCAGGGCGATGTCAGCTCCGGCAGCCGCCAGTCCGCCATGTCCTTGATGACCCGGAGCAGGTGGTGAGTGGTAGTACGGGTGATGCCGGGGATGCCAGCCAGGTCCACGGTCAGAAAGTGCAGTAAACCCTCAGTGGATGGGAAACATGCCCGCACGAACAGGTCGTAATCCCCGGTGGCCAGGGTCACCGAATGGACCATGGGGAAAGCCGCCACTTGCTGGCCCACCGTGTCCAGGTGGCCCGGCTCCACGCGCAAGGCGATGAGGACGTGCACCGGCCAGCCGAGGTGGGTGGGGTCAAGGATGGCCGTGATACGGATCACCCCCTCATCCAGCAGGCGGTCAATGCGCTTGCGCACGGTGGCCTCCGACAGCCCCAGGGCGCGGGCGATCTCCACGTTGCTGCGCCGGCCGTTGGCCTGAAGCTCACGGATGATCTGGCGGTCTGTGGAGTCTATAGGGATTGACATCGCCTTCCCTCTCCCGTCCAGCCCCCATTATACCACATGATACGAATTTCGTCAAGAGTGTCCTCATAATTGACCGAAATCGTATGATAGGTGCATTTTTACGCCGATATACGTACCACAATGTCTCTGGCAATATGCCTGACATCCGTGCATAACTTTCTCACCCCTCCCCCTCCCCTCTCCCGCTCGCCTGGGGCGGCAGGCGAATGCGCCGCTTGCACGCCGATCCCCCTTCCGGTATAATCCCTCCTTGAGCCGGTCACTAATTCACACCAGGCGTTTGAGCGAGGTGTGAGATGTTCCTGCTCGCGGCGGCGACCGCAGGGAGTGCCACCCGCCGCTGGCGCGGGGTCGCCCAGTCAGGCCCCTGGCCCACCCAGTCCGACCTGGGCCGGGAGCCGGACCGGGTGGCCGGGCAGACCTCTGGCGAGCACATATTATACCAGGAGGTGGTAGATGAGCGCGGCACAACAACCAGTTTCATCCGATGACCGGATCACGGCCGCACTGGCTCACGGAGCGGTGATCCTGGGCCTGTGGGGGATGTTGATCGCGGCCGTTATCTGGGTCACCCAGAAGGAAAAATCTGCCTACGTGCGAGTTCAGGCCCTGCAAGCCATGATCTACCAGATCGCGGGGCTGGTGATCCAGTTATTATTGGGCTTGCTTTGGGGCCTCTGCGGGTTTGGGTTTTTCTTCCTGATGATGTTTGGCACCCTGCTCAGCGCCGCCCTGGTCGAGGAGCCGTCCCATATGCCGTTCCCGATATTCCTGAATATGCTTGCCCCGCTGGGGTTGTTCTGTCTGCTGATCCCTTACCTGCTGATCTGGCTGGGGTTCATCGCCTATGGGTTCTACGGGGCGTATCAGGTTTATCAGGGCCGGGATTTTCGCTATGCGGTCATCGGGGCGCGTGTGGAGTGAACTGCCGGGGGTAACCATGCGCCTGGTCTTCATGGGCACACCTGATTTTGCTGTACCGACTTTGCGCCGGCTACTAGAGATGGCAGAGGCCGAGGTGGTGGCAGTGGTGACGCAGCCGGACCGGCCGGCTGGCCGGGGGCGCCGGGTGCAGATGAGTCCGGTCAAGGAACTGGCCCTGGCCCACGGACTGCCGGTCTGGCAACCGCCGTCGCTGCGCCCGCCAGAGGCGGTGACCGGGTTGGCAGCATACCGGCCAGACGTCATCGTGGTAGCAGCCTTTGGGCAGATCCTGCGGCCGGCGGTGCTGGACCTGCCACCCCTGGGTTGCCTGAACGTCCACGCCAGCCTGTTGCCCCGCTGGCGAGGCGCGGCGCCCATCGCGGCGGCGCTGCTGGCCGGTGATAGGGAGACCGGCGTCACCATCATGCGCCTGGATGCCGGGCTGGACACCGGCCCCATATTGGCTCAGGCCCCCGTGCCCATCGGCGATGAGGAGACCGCCGTAGAGGTGGAGACGCGGCTGGCGGAACGGGGCGCAGACCTGCTGGTGGAGACGTTGCCCCGGTGGGCGCGAGGGGAGATCGTGGCCCAGCCCCAACCGACAGAGGGCGTCACCTATGCCCCGCTGATTCGCAAGCAAGACGGTCGCGCCGACTGGTCGCTCTCCGCCGTTGAGCTGTGGCGGCGCTGGCGGGCCTATCAGCCCTGGCCCGGCCTCTATACCGATTGGCAGGGGCAAAACCTGAGTCTGGTGCGGGTCCGGCCGTTACCCCAATGGCGCGGGCCGGCCGCGCCGGGCCAGGTTATCGCTGTGCAGGAAGGCGTGGCGGTGGTCACCGGCGCGGGCGCGCTATTGCTGGAAGAAGTCCAGTTGGCCGGTAAACGAGCCATGCCCACGGCGGACTTTTGCTGCGGGCAACGAGACTTTATGGGGACAGTTCTGGGTTAAGTTTTAGTGCCAATCGCTGGCGTCGTGCTCACGCCTGACCCGCTCGTAGACGGCCCGCGTGCTGGCGGCGATAGTTCGCCAGTTAAAGACCTGTCGCACCACGCGGTAGGCGTTCTCGGCGCGGGCGCGAGACCAGTCCGGGTGCTGAAGGGTGTGCAGCACGCCCCAGACCAACGAGTCCACGCTGTCCGGGTAGACAGTGATGCCGGTCTCGTGGTGCTGGACCACCTCGGTCAGGCCACCCACGGTAGAGACCACCACCGGGCAGCGAGCGGCCATGGCCTCCAGAGCCACGATGCCGAAAGGCTCGTAGAGACTGGGGAAGACGGCCACATCGGCCACCTTGAAGAGCTTGTTGCGGTCGTCATCAGAGATAAAACCGGGGAAGTAGACTTTGTCGCCCAGGCCCAACTCGCTGGCCCGGGCCATGAGGGCGTCGCGCATGGGGCCGGTGCCGGCCAGCACGAACTTGGCCGCCGGGTATTGAGCCAGGATGCGCGGCGCCGCCTCGATGAGAAGGTGGTGGCCCTTCTCCTGGACCATGCGCCCTACCATGAAGACGATGTGTTCGTCTGGCAGGGCATAACTGGCACGGAAATCGGTCAGGTCCAGGCCATCCAGGGCATCGAAAGGCCGGGTATCTACGCCATTGGGGATCACGTCCAACTTGTCGTGCGGGGCATGAAAGATCTGCGCCACCTCGTGCGCCATGTACTGGCTGCACAGGATCACCCGCCAGGCCTCAAAGCTGAGCCACCATTCCACGTTGTGGATGGCCTTGCTCATCTCCGTGGGCAAAGTCCCGCGCCCACGGCCGTATTCTGTGGCGTGGATGGTGGCGATGAGGGGGATCTTGTAGGCGTTCTTGAGGGCCACACCGGCAAAGGCTACCAGCCAGTCGTGGGCGTGGATGAGGTCGAAGCGACCCAGTTGGTCAATCATGGCCCGGCCCTTTTGCTCCATCGTCAGGTTGGTGCGCCAGGCCCCGGCGAAAAAGTCCGGGAAATCGGCGTAAGGTGGCTCCACGCGGATCACGGTGGCCGTGGCGCCCACGTCCTCGGGCACGCCGCTGGCCGATGACAGCCTATCCCCGCGCGTCGCCAGGCGGCTCACCCGCTCCCCGCGCACGTCGGAGAACAACAGCTCCGCCACCACCTCGTTCACCGGCCCCCCGGCCCAGCGCGGTGTCAGCAGGCAAATGTCCACGCCCTGCTCCGTGAGGGCCGGCACCAGCTCCGTGACGTGTTTGCCTAACCCACCTACGCTGTGGGGCGGATACTCCCAGGATAACATCAGCACGCGCATCCCCACCTCCAGCCTGGTTGCTGGTTGCTCGTTGCTCGTTGCTGGTTGCTCGTTACTGGCCCCCAGCATCCAGTAACCAGCCACCAGTAATCAGCTACCAGCTACCAGCTACCAGCTTCCAATCGTCACCTGATCCACCACGCCCACCACCACGGCCCGGACCGGGGCATCCTCCCAGTTCAACACCTGCCGGGCGCTGTTGCCCTCGTCCAGCACCAGCACCGTATCGCCCACGCCGGCCTGCACCGCGTCCACGGCGATCCAGTAGGCTCCATCGGCCCGGCCCTCCGGCGTCAGCCGCTCCACCACGAGCAACTTGCGCGCCACCAGAGCGGGGTCCTTGATGGTCGCCACCACCGTGCCACTCACCCGACCGATGTACATTCCTCACCTCCAAGATGCATGATGCATGATGCATGATGCATGATGCATGTTATCCTGCACCCTGTATCCTGCATCCTGCACCCTGCATCCTGCATCCTGTATCATGTACCCTGCATCCTGCACCCTGTATCCTGCATCCTGCACCCTGTATCCTGCATCCTGCACCCTGCATCCTGCATCCTGTATCATGTACCCTGCATCCTGCACCCTGTATCCTGCATCCTGCACCCTGTATCCTGCATCCTGCACCCTGCATCCTGCACCCTGTATCCTGCACCCTGTATCCTGCATCCTGCACCCTGTATCCTGCATCCTGCACCCTGCATCCTGCATCCTGCACCCTGTATCCTGCATCCTGCACCCTGCATCCTGCATCCTGTATCATGTACCCTGCATCCTGCACCCTGTATCCTGCATCCTGCATCCTGCACCCTGTATCCTGCATCCTGCACCCTGCATCCTGCACCCTGTATCCTGCATCCTGCACCCTGTATCCTGCACCCTGTATCCTGCATCCTGTATCCTGCACCCTGTA
>Ga0209227_1000938_pt1 | contig 23866 bp, 17 predicted proteins | sample YNPBryantNP2012_FD_185815 | JGI IMG/M metagenome (GOLD analysis project Ga0209227, IMG submission 185815) | Anoxygenic and chlorotrophic microbial mat microbial communities from Yellowstone National Park, USA - YNP Bryant NP 2012 (SPAdes)... ...
GGTGACCGTCTGCATGGCGGAGCCTGCCCTGTACGAAATCTTCGAACACGAGGCAAAGCTGCTGTGGGAGCACCTGCGTTTCCAGAAGGTTATCCTGAGCATGGACGAGGTGCGGATGGGCGGTACCTGCGCCGCCTGCGCAGGCAAGGATATGGCGAAGCTGCTCGGAGAGTGTGTAACCAGACAGGTGCAAATCCTGAGGAAGGTAAACCCGAAGGTGCAGGTGTACATCTGGTCGGACATGTTTGACCCGAACCACAACGCCCATGCCAACTATTATCTGGTGCAGGGCGACTTCACGGGTTCATGGAAGCATATCCCCAAGCACCTCATTATCGCGGTGTGGGGCGGGGCACCGCGTGCGGAAAGCCTGCGATTCTTCGAGAAAGAGGGCTTTCGCACCCTGATAGCCTGCTACTATGACGCTCCCCATCTGGAGGAGGTAAAGGGCTGGCAGCAGCTGGCACAGAAGACGAAGGGAGTTACCGGCTTCATGTACACTACCTGGGAACGCAAATACGACCTGATAGGGGAGTTTGCGAAGCTGCTGTGGGGGAAGTAGGCGATACTGGATTGGACAAAACCGATACGGGGGTGAACTCGATGGATGTTGATTTCTCCCGTGCTGTTGTTCTGAGCGCAGGAGGTGCGGCGCACCGGGCGGAACGTAAGGCGGCGCAGATACTGCGCGACAAAGTGAAAAGACGCACCGGTCTCACCTGGCAGATAGTGGAATCGCCTCGCGACGGTACGCCGACAGTCGTGATTGCACATCCCCAGCGTGTGCCTGCCGGATTGCGCCTGCCACGACAGGCGGAACCGCCTGCGGACTCCGCCGAGGGCTACACGCTCTACCTGGAGCTGCCCTCTCCGCGTTCGCCGCGCCTGTGGCTGGTGGGCAACTGCGGACGTGCTGCGCTGTTCGCTGCAGGACACCTGCTGCGCTGGCTGCACACCGAACGAGGGCGTGCCTGGCTGCCCAACCGCCAGCCGGGGCGGTTGATTTCCACATCGGCGCGTTTCCCCATTCGGGGACATCAGCTGGGCTATCGCAGCACGCCGAACACTTACGACGCCTGGAACGTGGCGCAGTACGAGCAATACATCCGCGACCTGCTGGTGTTCGGTGCAAACAGCATTGAGCTCATTCCGGCGTTGAGACCCGACGAGCCGCGCACCGCCATCATGCCCCTGTCGCCGTGGGAAATGAACGTCCGGCTATCCTCCCTGCTGGACGAATACGACCTCGACGTGTGGGTCTGGCTGCCCAACACCGATGCGCCTTCGGGTCAACCGGCGGACATTCCGAAAATGGTGGCGGACAGACGGCGGATATTTGAATCCATGCCGCGCCTGGACCATGTGTTCGTGCCGGGCGGCGACCCGGGTGATATGCCCCCCGAAGAGTTGTTCCCGCTTTTAGAAAAGATGGCAGAGGAACTGCGCCGGGTGCATCCACGCGCCGGGCTATGGCTTTCTCCTCAGGGGTTCAGCCGCGAGCGGATGGACACCTTTTACCGCTTCCTGCGGGAGCAACAGCCGGACTGGCTGACCGGCGTGGTGTACGGTCCCTGGATACGGGACCGGATGGAGCGTGTGCGTGAGCTGGTTCCCGCTCGCTACAAACTGCGCCGTTATCCCGACATCACCCATTGCGTGCGCTGCCAGTATCCCGTACCCGAGTGGGACATGGCGTACGCACTCACGCTCAACCGCGAGCCGATTAACCCTCGCCCGATGGCGCAGGCGCATATCCATAACCTGTTCCTGAATCTTGCCGATGGTTGTATCACCTACTCGGAAGGCGTCAATGACGACGTGAACAAGGCTATCTGGTCGGCAAGGCTGTGGGACCCTCGATGTGCGGTGCGCAACGTGTTGATAGAGTACGGGCGGGCGTACATCTCCTCCGAGTTCGCGGAAGACATTGCCGAAGGGTTACTCGCGCTGGAGCGCAACTGGCAGGGTGTGCTGCTGGGCAATCCACGCCCGCGCCTGACGCTGAACCTGTGGAGACACCTCTGGCAGGCGATGGGCAAAGAGGGGCAGAGCAACTGGCGTCTGCAAATGGCATACTTCCGCGCGCTGTACGACGTGTTCGTGCAGGCGCGTCTGGAGGTGGAAAGCAAACAGGAGCAGGAGGCATTGCGGGTGCTGGAGCAGGCGGAGCGGCTTGGAGCTTCGCAGGCGATGGCACAGGCGAAGGACATCCTGAGTAAGACCCGCACCACCGCCGAAATCGAGGCGATGCGCCGCGAAATACTGGCACTGGGCGACGCACTGTGGAAGAGTATCGGCATGCAGATGAGCGTGTCACGCTATCATGCAGACGGACCGGAGCGAGGCGCGGTGCTGGACACGATGGACGAGCCGTTGAACAACCGGCTGTGGCTGTTGGGGGAGATGGAGAAGATAGCGCAGCTCCCCGACGAGCAAAAGGTGCATGCGCTGGTGCAACTCGCGCGGTGGACGGAGCCCGGACCGGGTGGCTACTACGACGATTTGGGTAACCCCACCGCCGAGCCTCATCTAATACGGGGAGAGGGGTGGGCGAAAGACCCCGGCTTCCTGCGATCCGCACAGGACGAGTACGGCGCGATGGCGCGAGGCTACCGCCTGTCCTGGGGCAGTCAGGCATCCACGCTGTACGGCACGCCATTGGAGATGCTGTATACCGGTCTGGACCCGAACGCACGCTATCGCCTGCGGGTGGTCTACAACGGGCGGTTCCGCGCGGTGATGCGCCTGGTGGCAAACGATTTGATAGAAATCCACGGCGCTATCAGGGGCACCCAACCGCCGTCCGTGATGGAGTTCCCCATCCCGCCAGAGGCAACACGCAACGGCATGCTGCGCCTGAAATGGGAGCTGGTCGAAGGGCGCGGGTGCCAGGTGGCGGAGGTGTGGCTTGTTCGGGAGGGGTCGCGCCCCTAATACTGCAACGCTATTCCCGTCACGTAGATGCTCCAGTCTCTCTCCGCGCTCTGCTGGTTGGAATCCACCAGCACCACCGCCTCCCAGCGGAGGGGGTAGTGCACCACGCCGTCGTTCGCGCCTCCCCAGAATCCGGGGAAGCCGCCGTCCAGACGCATGGTCACAAACCGCCAGCCTCTCCACGTGATGGCTCCGTAATCGGGCTGGAAGGTCTGTCCGGTGCTGTCGGTAATTCGGCAGCGCAAGATGTTGCCGCTGCCGTCTCCATACACCCACATGCCCACCGCCTTCGGCTTGCCCTCGATGGGTAGCAGCGTCTGGGGCAGGTTCACACAGGCGAAGCGCCAGCCCTTGCCGAAGCGATAGTCCAGGCGCGCGGCGGTGCGCACGCCCAGCGGGGTAGGCTCTGGAGCTTCGGTGATAGCCACCTCTGCTTTGCCCTCCACCTTGGCATCACCGTCCACCCATGCCCGCCAGCCTGTTACATCAGGTTGAACCGCATCGAGCGATACCCATCGTGTCTCTTCCGAACGCGCCAGTATCACACCCTTTTCGTCCACAATCTGTGCCGAGATGCGGACGTCTGGCGGCAAAGCTTCCGGCATCTGCACGCTCACGGTTGCTTCACGCTGTCCTTTGGCGAGGTTCAGCGGCGCGTTACCTTGCAAACTAGCCGCTCGAATCTGCAGGGTCGCCCGCAGTGCTTCGTCACCGGCGTTCTCGATCACCGCCACCACCTGCCGCCTCACCGGTGGGAGCGTTCGCACATTCAGCACATTCGACACACACAACCATACGGTGGCAGTTTGCAATACGTCGCTTTTGTCTGTCACCCAGTCTAAAGTGATGCGCAAATACGGGGTGCCGCGTTCTGCCACCTTCACCGGCAGGTTCACTACACGCTTCTCACCCGACCGCAATCGAAACCGCGCCTGTCCCAGAGTTTGCCCGTTGTATCGCGCTCGAAGCACCACCGCCAGCGTCTTTCCCGTCGGGTTGTGTACCTGAACAGGGATGTTCTCGGTACGTCCGGCGCGCACGGTGAGTAACTGCCTCACAGGCGACCAGGTTCCTATCAGGTTAAGGTCGGCATGCGCGGGCAGCAACAGATACTGCGCTTCCTGTGTCAGGTCAACCACAAAAGGCGCACCGCCGACGGCAACGCTTCGCGTTTTGCCCATCAGTTCTACCACCTGAACCGTGCCGCGCGGCAGGTTCAGCGTCACCGGATGCGGGTCAGCGGTTGTCCACGCGGCCAGCGCGAGCTGCTCGCCCTTGCGGAACAGCAACAGATAATCATCGGGGTTCGGCAGGGCGATGCGCCGCAGGTAGCGATAGCCGTTGAGCGTGCTGGTGAGTGTCTTGGCGGCGATGTATGCGGGCTTGGGGCGCAGGTCGTGATACACGGTACCGAAATGATGCTCCGGCTCTTTGGGGTCTTCGCCGTCGTTCTTCCAGTCGTACCAGATGCTGAGAAACACATCGCTGGTCAGGTTGCTCAGCCACTGGCGCGGCAGGTATCGTGCCTGCTTCTGCATGTCCATAGCCTGCCAGATGTCTGAGTATCCCCATTCTCCTGACAGAATGGGCAGATATTTGCGTGGGCTGTAGCGGTCCAGTAGCAGGCGCAGTCGGCGGTAGTCACCTCCGGCGGTTTCGGGAGGCTGCCGGCGGTAGGGGTGTACGGTGACGGCGTCCAGTTTCGCCAGCACGCCGCGTTGTCCCAGCGTCTCCATGAACTCCCACGGAAAGCCCGAGGAGGCAGGCGCGACGATGAACTCGCCGGGCGCAACACGCCGGATGGTGTCTATCACCACATGCGCCAGTTTCGCGTAGTCCTCTACGTTCGGTTTGGGCTGCCAGAAGAAGATGTTTGGCTCGTTCCAGATTTCCCACAGGATGCCCTTGCCCGCGTATCGCTTGACCGCCGCCTCCACGTAGCGGGCAAACGCGGCTCTACCTTCGTCGGTATATGGCGACTTGCCCTCATCATAAAGGGGGTTGCCGTAGTCCAGAATGAACAGAATACGGATGCCGCGCGCGGTCATATCGCGCACCAGCACGTCGTAACGAGAGAAGTCGTACACACCTTTCTGCTTCTCTATATCGCTCCAGATAAGGTCCATCCGCACAAAGCGGAACCCCCCATCCGCCAGCAGGCTCAGCTCACGCTCGGTTGCCTGCGTGAAGTGGATGTTCACCCCGAAGGGCTGAGGTACTACCGGCTCCGGCACACCCTCCGGCGCGGCGGCGGAAAACGCGGTTATCAGTGCTATCATGCCAAACACACTCCCCAAAAAGCGTCTCATTGTCACCGACCTCCCCGCGTGAGGATTCGGCGTGCGAGACCTGAGTCCTGCCGCCGACAAAAGGCACGTTATCCTGCGTCCGTTGTGCTACCATCGGCTCATCTCCGTAGGGAAGGAAAAGCCGGAGGATTTGTTCAAGGTCTATCTGGAAGCGCGACGACGGCAGTTCACAGCGAAGGAGAAGAATAATCTATGCGGACATATCCGCTAACAGCAGACGACTGGCGAAGCCACTTCCACCCGGATGGCACGCCCAAACCGCTCAATGACCCTGCCGACCCAACCGTCTGGCCGAACCGGTGGAGCAAAGCCAACTCGGATGCCTGGATTGTGCGCAACCACGACCGCATCCGGCAGATGCAACCGCGCGTGCTGCTCATCAACTTCTCGAATCAGGTGGAAGCCGAGAAACCCCTTCGGCTGGCACAACAGCTCATTGCCGCGATGCGCGAAGCCAGCCGCTACCATGGTTATAAAGACTCGAACAGTCCACCTTTTCTGCAGTATTCCGTGTGGCGGTTTGTGGACCTGCGCGACCCCGACCGCAAGGAGAAAAACAGCCGCCGTTCACCCATCAAGCCTCACGTGCGCGAGCCGGATATCAACTGCGACTATGGCGGCTTCTTTTCCGAACAGTTTGCCGAATATATCGGCGTGCGCGACCCGAAAAACAAACGACGTTTCCTCCGGCTGGACGAGCTGGTAGACCGGGGCTACGTGCATGAGGTGTGGTTCACCGCCGCTGCCACAGGTGACTTCCGGTGTCTGGAATGCGTGGAACTGAAGCCGGTGTACGATGAACTTTTCCGTCGTATTCCGGGCAAATACGTGCAGGCGGGAAACGGCGGAGACCCTGACCAGAAGTGGACTGGCAGGTCAGTGCGCATCAACTGCATCAACCACGACCGGGGCATCGGTTGCGCGATGGAGAATCTGGGTCATTCGATGGAAGGGCTGGCACACAGCGGGGCGATTCCCTATTTCACCCGCTATTTCCACGAGTATGCGGGTTTTGACCTAGACAAGCGCTATAACCTGCCTTTTAACTCCTTCTATCCACTGTGGGGGGAGGGCAAAGGTATCCGCTATCCCGACCCGCATACGGCGATAGTTACCGACGGCAAACAGACATGGAAGATTGAGAACTATGTGGCGGCAGGGGGCAACGTGCATTTCCCACCCAACGCCCGTCGCCACTATGACCTGAACAACACCGAACCGGTCATGTCGACCATCGAGGACTGGCGTATCGGCAGCGCGCCCGGAGGCAAGGACATTGCGAAACCATGGACATGCGAAGTGCTGAAGCGCTATGCCGAGCTTGCCCCCGACTGTATGGGCAGGTGGCTGGTGTACTGGTGGCAGAACATGCCGGGGCTGAACAACCGCTCGAAGGACGATGATGGTAGGCCGATGAAGAACTGGTGGGTTTTCTGGTTCTACTGATAGCCGGGGCGGTCGCCTTCCGCACCCGCCAGTTCGAGGAGCGCGCTCAGGATATCCAGAATGCGCTGTGAGGCACCCTGCTGTTCGCGCACCAGAGCCCGGGCGCGCCGCGCTACCGCTTCTCGCAAAGGTTCATTCTCCAACAGTTCAGCTACCCGCCGAGCCAGCTCCTCGGCATCCTGTGCGACCCACGCCACACCGGCTTCTTTCGCCAGCGCAGCCACATCACGGAAGTTGTTCATGTAGGGTCCGTGTACCACCGGCTTGCCATGCGCCAGCGGTTGAAGCAGGTTCTGCCCTCCCAGAGGCACGAAGCTTCCGCCGATAATCGCCACGTCGCACACCGCGTACACTTTCCCCAGCTCGCCGAACGTGTCCAGTACGATTTGCTGCTGGGCGGTATCAGGAGTTCCCTGCGTGCGTCGCCATGGACGAAAACCCTGCTGCTGAAGGAGTTCCACAATCGCCTCCGCTCGTTCCACATGCCGAGGAGCCCATACGATGCAGAGGTTCGGGAAACCCTCGCGCAGATTGCGGTAAGCGGTGGCGATAATCAACTCCTCCTCCGGTGCGCGACTGCTGCCAATCACCAGCACCGGCGCATCTTCGGGAAGCCCCAAATCCCGACGCAGCGCATCCGCCTGTATGTCCTGCGCTCCAACCGCCGCCTGGTCAAACTTGGTATTTCCCACCACATGCACTCGATCCGGTGGCGCGCCGATAGCACAAAACCGCCTCGCGTCCTCCTCCGACTGCACACAGATGGCGTCCAGACAACGCAGCACCCGAGCGAAGAACCAGCGGAACCGCCTGTAGGTGGGCAGGCTGCGGTCGGAGATGCGACCGTTGGCAATGAGTGTGCGCACCCCCCGGCGATACGCCATCGTCAGCAGGTTGGGCCACAGCTCGGTCTCCATCACGATGAGCGCGTCGGGGCGTACCCGTCTCAGGGCGCGTCCTACCGCAACGGGAAGGTCTATCGGCAGATAGCCTACCGCGTCCACCAGCTTGCCCAGCTGCTGACGGGCAGTAGCGTTGCCGGTAGGGGTGAGGGTGGTTAACAGCAGGTGATAGTGCGGAAGTCGTTCGCGAATCGCCTGCAGAAGCGGCAAAGCAGCCACCACCTCACCCACAGATACCGCATGCACCCATATTACCCTGCGCCCCTGCGGAGACACAGGCAGTCCGCCCAGCCGCTGTCCCCACCCCTCGCGCGATTTACCCCTGACCACGATGCGCCACAGCAGGTATATCAGCCACAGTGGGGAGGTGAGGATGAGAACGATGTTATACACCGCGTTGAACATGGCTCATGCTCGCTTCTTCGCCCGAACCATCTGTTCTGCCTGTTCCTCCAGTGCGTTGATGGCGTCCTCCACTTTCTGACGCAGCTGCTCGAACTGCTGTTCGCTGATGCCTTCGGGCACGTCGATAGGTTCGCCAAAGATGAACACGCCACGCGCGAACGGCAGAGGTATCATATAGCGGTCCCATGTTGGCAGCAGTTTGCGCGGGTAAGCGGCGACGCCTGCCGGAATAATGGGGCACTTCGCCTTCTGGGCGATAAAAAGCGCGCCGGGCTGTACCTGTCGGCTGGGTCCGCGAGGACCGTCGGGGGTGAACGCCAGAATACCCCCTTCTGCGACGCGCCGGGCAGCTTCCAGCGCCGCGCGGATGCCCCCTCGCCCTGTGGAACCCCGGATGATACGGAAGCCGAACCGCCGGAAGATATGGTTCTGAATCTCGCCATCGCGCGAGAGGGAGATAATCGCCCAGAAACCTCTGCCTTTGAACACGTTGGCAGGGATAAGACTGCGGCCGTGCCAGGTTACCAGCACCGCTCCTTTGCCTTCCTTCGCCCGCTCCAGCACCTGCTCGAAATTGAGTACCTTCAGGCGCAGGCTCATGCCGATGGCGCGGACGAGGCTCCACACAACGAAACCCAGCAGCTTCGGGCGCAACTGCTGCCACCAGCCCGGTTTTTCGCCTTGCTTACTCACCTTGCGCTACCAGCTCCTGTGTCACCTGCTCGCCCATCTGTTTGCGGAACAGCCGGGCATATACACCCCCTCGCGCGAGCAGCTCCTGATGTGTACCCTGCTCCACAATACGCCCATGCTCCAGCACCAGTATGTGGTCGGCGTTCACAATCGTACTCAGGCGGTGAGCGATAACCAGCGTGGTGCGCCCACGCATCAGCTCTTCCAGCGCCTGTTGTACCAGTGCCTCGGAGGCGGTGTCCAATGAGGAGGTCGCCTCGTCGAGAATCAGGATACGCGGGTTTTTCAGGATAGCGCGGGCGATGGCGATACGCTGTCGTTCCCCGCCCGACAGACGCACCCCGCGCTCGCCGACAAGGGTCTCGTATCCGTTCTCCAGCCGCTGGATAAACTCGTGGGCGTGAGCGGCTTTCGCCGCCTCCATCACCTGCTCGTCGGTGGCGTCGGGGTCGGCGTAGGCGATGTTGTCGCGGATGGTGCCTGCGAACAGCAGGGTCTCCTGAGGCACGATACCAATCTGTTTGCGCAGCGAGGCTATCTGCACCGTGCGGATATCTATGCCATCGATCAGCACCCGTCCCGCGGTGGGGTCATAGAAGCGCGGTATCAGGTCGGCGAGGGTGCTTTTGCCCGCCCCGCTGTGCCCCACCACCGCTACCACGCTGCCCGGTTTCATCTCGAAGGAGACGTTATCCAGCACCAGACGTCCCTCGCGGTGATAGGCGAAGCTCACCTCCTCGAAGCGCACATGCCCAACAATAGGCGGCATCGGAGGCGCGCCGGGCAGTTCCTGTACTTCGGGATGGACATCCAGCACCTCGCGATACACGCGCTCCGCTGCTGCCAGCACCTGCTGGCGGGTCACGTTGATGCCGCCCAATGTCTGCATACTCTGGGCCACCAGGTTCAGTGTCAGCAGGAAACTGCCCAGACCGCCGAAGTCCAGCTCACCCCGCACAATCAGATGACCGCCGTACCACAGCACGAAGGCGATTCCACCCGCTCCGATGAGTTCAATCAGGGGGCGCAATGCGGCGCTGGTGCGCACGCCGTCCATCATGGCACGGTACGACAGGTAGTTACGCTCTTTGAAACGCTGGATTTCCCTCGGCTCGGTGGCAAAGGCTTTGATGGTGCGCACCCCGGCAATGGTTTCCTGCATCACCGTCGTAACGTCTTCCAGGCGCAGCTGTGTCTGCTGACCGATGTAGCGCATGCGCCTTCCAATGGCACGGATAATGACCGCCATCAACGGCACGCCTACCAACGCAATCAGCGACAGCTTCCACGAAATGACGAACAGCCATACCAGACCACCTATCAGTCCGATAGGTGCCGCCACCATATCCTTCAACAGGGCGCCGCCGTTAGAGATGGCGTTGATATCGTTGGTCAGCACCGACATCAGCGCGCCGGTGCGGCGATGAGTGAAGTAGGAAAGCGACAGGCTCTGCAGGTGCTCATACACCCTCTCACGCAGGCGCATGGTAAAGCGGTTGATAGCCAGCGAGAGGTAATAGGTTTGCCCGTAGGCAAAAACGAACTTGATGAGGAACGCGCCGATCACAATAAGGCTCACCCGGTTGAGCTGGCTCACATCGCGGTGCAGTTGTGCCGCGTTGACCACCTCACGGGTGAGCGCGAAGATGCGCAGGGTAATCACCTGTGCTCCCGCTGCGCAAATCAAGCCGAGGATGATGTACTTCAGGTGCGGCTTGAGGTCTCGCCACAACCTTCTTTGAAGTTGTTTGTCATCTCGGGTCGGCATGGTCCACTTCCAGACATTGCAGGAGCAGGTGCGCGGCACGGTCGGTCGCACCCGGCTCTCCCAGTACCGATTTTACCTCTTGCAGGGCTTCCCGTTGTAGCCGGTGCCCTTCGGTGCCCGGCAAAAGATTCAACGAGTGAGCCACGATGTTTTGCGGTGTCGCAGAGTGCTGTAGCAGCTCCGGACAAATGTCTCGCTGTGCAATCAGATTGGGCAAACCGATGAAGGTGAGGTTCAGCGCCCGCTTTCGGATATGGTACTCCAGCTCCATCAGCCGCGAAACGCGGTACAGGATAATCATGGGTGTGCCCAGTATCGCTGCTTCCAGCGTGGCTGTGCCCGAACAGCACCACAGCAGGTGGCTGTATGCTATCACATCGTAGGTCATTTCGCGAGCGATCCGCCACGGCACGGTGCATCCGGCAAAGACACGTTGAACCTCCTCATCCTGCACTGACGGCGCGAGCGCGAGAACGAACTGCGCTCCGGGCTTCTGTTCGGCGAGCAGTTCTGCCGCCCGACGCATGATGGGCAATAACGAGCGCACCTCCTGCCGGCGGCTACCCGGTAGCAAACCGACGCGCAAACCGGTGGGGTTTACCTGCAGCCTTGTGCAGAACTCGTCTTCGCTCAGCGAAGGGCGCACCCTGTCCAGCAGCGGATGCCCCACAAAATGCGCGTTTGCTCCCGCCTGCCTTAGCAGCGCAGCTGACCAGGGAAACGGCGTGACGATGCAATCGGTGCAGTGTGGAAGGTCGTTGCGCCGGGGCAGATGCCTGCGCCATGAGCCGGGCGGAAAGTAATAGAACACCTTCATCCCTCTCGCTTTTGCCCATTTCGCCAGCGGCACATTGAATGCGCCGAAATCCACCAGCACCAGCAGGTCGGGGGGCTCCTGTGTCAGCCGACGCTTCAGGTTTTGCTGTGCCAGCCACAGCGCAGGTGCAACGCGCAACGCTTCCACCACCCCCACCGCGCCCCACCGGCTGCTATCGTAAAGCAGCTGCACTCCCGCTTTCGCCATGAGTCGCCCGCCGACGCCCCGGAAGTGTGCGTCCGGCAGCCGCTCGCGCACCGCTTGCACCAGTGCGGCGCAGCTGGCATCGCCGCTGGCTTCTCCTGCCACGCAGAAAATGGTTGCCGGTCTTTTCACCGCATACCGCGCGGGTCGTTGGCACGCCCACCAAATCCCTTACGGATACTGCGCAGGAAATCCAGCAGGTAATCGCGCTCGGGGCTGGGTTCCACCTCCTCCTCGATGGCTTCAATCGCCTGCGACATGTTGAGCTTCGAGCGGTACAACAGTTTGTATGCCTGCCTCAGCCCCGCTCGCACCGCAGGGGGAATGCCATGCCTGCGCAGACCGATGGTGTTCAGGTCCAGCACCTCCGCGGGACGTCCATCCACCATCATGAAGGGAGGAACGTCCTGCACCACTTTGGACATTCCGCCCAGCATAGCCAGTTTGCCGATGCGGGTGTACTGATGTACGCCCACCATCCCGCCGAAAACCACGTGGTCTTCGACGATGACGTGCCCGCTGATGCCCGCCTGATTGGCAATGATAATGCCATTGCCCAGCTTACAGTTGTGCCCGATATGCACGTAACCCATAATCATGTTGTCGTTGCCGATGACGGTGGCTTCCTCTTCACCGGTAGCACGATGGATGGTGACAAACTCGCGGATAATGTTGCGGTCGCCGATGCGCAGGTAGCTGCGCTCGCCCTTGAACTTCGTGTCCTGTGGAGGACCACCCAGGATCGCACTGTGGAAGATGTGGCAATAGGAACCGATGGTCGTCCACTTCTCCACGACCACGTGCGACTCGAGAATGGTGCCCTCGCCGATATATACATGCGCGCCGACGATGCTGTAAGGACCTATCTCTACGTCTGGAGCCAGTTCCGCCGTTGGGTGGATGATGGCCGTTGGATGAATCTTGGAATGCGCCATAGTGTGTATGCCCATCACTGATTGTTTCCTTCATCGACGGTAGAGTTTTCCGGTGATTCCTGCGACTGGTTGCCGTTTTTGCGGCGTTCCACCAGCGCGAAAATCATCTCCGCTTCCGCCACCACCTGACCGTTCACGCGCCCGACCACGCGCACTTTACCGGTGCTGCCGCGAAAACGCAGCACCTCTACCTCGGTGATGAGCGTATCACCCGGCACCACCGGCTTGCGGAAGCGCACTTTGTCGATACCTCCGATATAAGCCAGTTTGTGGCGATGCTCCGGTAGCGCCAACATCAATACGCCTCCCACCTGAGCCATCGCCTCCACCACCAGCACACCCGGCATGATGGCTTGACCCGGAAAATGCCCGTTGAAAAACTCTTCATTGATGGTGACGTTTTTCAGCCCCACTGCCCGCTTGCCGGGCTCCAGCTCCAGAATGCGGTCCACCAACAGCAGTGGATAGCGGTGCGGCAGTATTTCGCGAACCGCTTCCACGTCCAGAACGCCGTTTGGTCCTATCATTTTTCATTCCCCCTGTATCGTCTGTCGTAATGCCAGTGCGAAGGCGGTGTTGAGAGTATGGCTGGGTTTGACTGCCACGAACAGCGCCTCTACCTGTGCGCCCACCAGCGCGAGGTCGCCGATAATGTCCAGCACTTTATGCCTGAGCACCTCGTCCGGGAAGCGCAAGGGCGTGCTATAGCGGTCGGGGAAAATCACCAGCGCATTGTCCAGACTCCCCCCACGCGCTTTCCCGCGTGCTAGCAACGGCTGTACCTCTTCCCAGAAGCCGAAGGTGCGAGCAGGCGCTATCTCCTCCAGATAGTTTATCTTATCCAGAGGGAACCACGCTACCTGCGTACCCACCAGCGGGTGGTCGTAGTGCACCGTCGCAATGAGCAATCGCTCGGCATGCGGCATCGCCCAGATTCCCCGGTCACCAGCCATCACCGATACCGGGCGCGTCAGGTGGATGCGCTGTCGCTCTGCGCATTGTTCACGCAACCCCACCCGATAGAAACATTCCGCCCACGGCTTTGCACTGCCATCCAAAACCGGTATCTCCTCTCCGTCCACATCGATGTAGGCGTTATCTAGGCCCACGCCTGCCATCGCAGAGAGCAGATGCTCTACCGTCATCACGCGCACCCCATCCACACCCAGAGTGGTGCACCTGTCTGTAGAAACCACGTATTCCGCTAGCGCAGGGATCTGTTGTCCGCTCACGTGAAAAACGATGCCCACATTCTCGTCTGCAGGTCGCAGCGTTACCCGGCACGGCTTGCCCGTGTGCACGCCGATCCCTTCCACACATACCGATTCCCGCAGCGTGCACTGCCTATTCATTCCTGTCCTCCGACGATGAACCCAGCTTTCGCTCCAGCTCTCTGACCCTTTCGAACAGCTCGGGTAACCGGCTGGTGTATGCCATCAGGCGCAGTTGTTTCGCATGTTCGCGGGCGGGGCTGCCAAAATAACGCTGGCCGCCGGGCAGATTGCCCGCTACGCCAGACTGCGCCGCCACGATAGCCCCGTCACCGATACTCACGTGGTCTGCGACGCCCACCTGCCCTGCCAGCACCACGTACCGCCCCAGCTGCGAACTGCCAGCAATGCCTACCTGCGCCACTAAAAGGCAATTCTCTCCAATCTGCACATTATGCGCGATATGTACCAGATTGTCAATCTTCGTGCCTGAGCCAACGCGAGTCACACCGGCTTTTGCGCGGTCAATACACACATTGGCGCCAATCTCCACGTCGTCACCAATCTCCACCGTGCCGATGTGCGGTACCTGGTGGTGCACGCCGTCCACCGTGACATAACCAAAACCGTCTGCACCGATAACAGTGCCCGAATGCACTATCACCCGATTGCCCAGCCTGGCGCCATGCATCAGCGTCACGTTCGGATACAGTATACACTGCTCTCCTATCTGCACATCCCGCCCGATGTAGCACAGAGGATACAGAACGCTACCCTGACCGATGCGCGCCCCCGCCTCGATCACGCACCCCGCGCCGATAGCGACATCCTCTGCAATATCGGCATCGGGTGAGATGACGGCGTTCAGGTCGATTCCTTGCGGATGTTGAGGCTCGGGGGCGAAAATGCGGAGTGCCTCCAGAAAGGCTTGCCGGGGCGATGCGACACGCAGAAGAGTCTTGCCGATAGACGGCGCGTCCTGCCATACGATGACCGCCGAAGCCGAACAGCGTTCCGCCAGTCGCAGATAGCGGGGTGATTCCGCAAACACCACGTCCCCTTGCTGTGCGAACTCGATGGAAGACACCCCGGTGATGAGCGTGTCTGCATCACCCTCCACCTGTGCGTTCAGACGCTGTGCCAGTGCTTGCACCGTTAGCTTCATGGGGACATCTCCAGAGCGATTTGTGCAGTGACATCCGGTATCCCCGCTCGTGCCTGCCAGACGGGTTTCCAGCGATGCCTGCGGCATATCGCCTCCACCCTCTGTTTGACATCCTGTTCTATCAGCAAGCGGACGTCCTCGCGGGTGAACACAGGTGCGGAAGGCGGCGGCATGGCGCGGGATTCCCCGATTGGCGTCTTCAGGGTAGTTCGCGGGAAAACGACCGGCTTTGCCGTATCGGCAAAAGCGCGTATCTGTATGCTGGCGCGAAGTTGCTCTGCCTGTAAGCGAGCGGCGCTCCTCTGCCGCAGTTCCTCACGTTTGCGTTGGTATTCCTGCTCAATGGCTTCTTCGCGCTCACGGATGCGGCGGGCAGTCTCTTCCGCGATGGCTGCCAGCCTCTGCTGGAGCGACTCCGAAAGGCGCAGCTGTTCCGCTTCCACCTCTTGCAGACGAGAGTTCAGGGCATCGCGCTGGTCGGGGCGGATACGGACCAGCCGCTGCAACACCAGTCGCCTGATTTCGGCGTCTGCCTGCGGCAAATGGTGTTGACGCAGAGCGTCTGCTATCTGCTGCTCTGCCTGCTGCAGCAGCTGCTGGCGTGCCAGTTCTACCTCCGTCTTTTGCTCCGCCTCCAGCTGTGCCAGCTCCTCCTGAAGCAGACGCGCCTCCATCTGTCGCAAACGAGCATCCAGTGCCTGTTGCTGCTGGGCAGAAGCCTGTGCGATACGCTGACGCCTTCGTTCCGACTCCGGCGTCTGAAGCGGCTGCAACGTTGTCTGCGGCAGTGAAAAGTGCGCCGGAAACCTCTGGTCGGTTGCAGCACGGGGTGGCTGGGAGTTCCGCCCGATTTGCTGTGATTCCCAGAGAGGATGGTATATCAACAGGGCTCGCCACTGAATGTAAACCACCTTTTGTGGTGGAGTTCTGGCACAACCGACCAGGCAGACTCCAGCCACCAGCGCTGACCCGATCAGGATAGCCAACCGGCTATTTCTTGTTAAGTCGTTTGATGACATCGCCAGTGATGTCGTTGGAAGCGTAAAGCACCTGTGTGCTGTCGAAGACGACCGCCAGTTTCTTCTCCTGAGCAACTGCTGCTACCGCTTTACGAATGTCCTGCAGCATCTGGTTAATCATCTCGTCGCGCCGGGCGTTGATCTGCTGCTCAAACTGGTCCTGCAGCTGCATCAACACCTCCTTGTTACGGTTCTCGATAGCGGTGAGTTGATTGATGCGCTGCGTATCCTGTTCGGTGGGGGGGTTCTTCTGGCGCAGCTGCGAGAGTTCCTCATTCAGTTGCCGCGATTTCTGCTCGATCTGCTGCATGCGCTGTTTCTGCTGCTCCGTCGGGTTGGTGATGCTTGCCAGGTTTTCGTACTCGCTGATTTCGGCTTCCTCGAGCAAGAGATTGTTGGCACGCCACTGCAATTTGGCACGCATTTGGTCTCGCATCTGCTGCAGCTGTGCCTCGAGTGCTTTACGCTGGTCGTATTCGTCGACCACGCGCTTCAGGTCTACCATCCCAAATGCACTGGTACCCTGCGCCCACGCGCCTGTACACAGGATGGCGATACCTGCGATGGCTATCAGCAGGCTGAAGGTTCGTTTCATCAGATGTTCCTCCTCTTGTTTTCCTCGGATAATACCTCAGAATATATTGCCGATGCTAAAGTGGGTGCGTGCGCCTTCGCTGCCGAAGCCGTAGTCCAGTCGCAACGGACCGATAGGCGTGCGCACGCGGATACCGATACCCGCGCCCACCTGCGGCTTAAAGCCGGAGTGCTGGGTAAAGTCGTTAATCGTGCCGTAGCGCCCGCCCCAGGCATCGCCAGCATCCACAAAAACCACACCCACCAGGTTCTGCGCCAGCGGGGCGCGATACTCCACGCTCAACAGGGCTATATTCTCACCCCAGAAGCGGTCCTCGGGATAACCGCGCAGGCTCTCTGCGCCGCCCAGGAAGAACTGCTCGAAGAAGGGCAGCTTGCCGAACGCCTTGCCGGCGTACAATCGCACCGCGAAAACGTGCCGCTTATCGGCAAGCGCACGCCTGCGTCCCTGCGGAGAGAAGTAGCGCCTCAGGTCTATCGAAACCTTGTTGAAGTTCGCCTTGCCCACAAACCCGCCTGAGATAGCGGTGCCAATGTCCTTCAGGTCTGCTAGGGCGGTTTCAACGGCAAACGAATCGAAGCCGCCCGAAGCGGGGTCGAAGTCCACATCGCGCGTGTTGTGCGTCAGGCGCAACGATAGCGCGCTAACGGTGCCATCCTGCTTGATGAAGACCTCGCTGGGCAACACGGCAGGGTTGTTGGTGCGTACCGACTCGGTGCGCACGCCGATGAAAGCCCGTGTGGTCTCCGACAGCGGGCGGCTCAGCGTCAGAATACCGCCCCTGCGCCGTTCGTCGTAGCGGTCTTCGTCACCGATGGTGCCGGGGTCGGAGGTAAACAGCCCCCGACTGAACCGGTAGAGGGTTTTATCGAAGACGCTGACGGACAACGAGGTGTTGCGCCTGTCCAGCCAGGGCTCCGCGAAGTTTATCTCGTAGTTGTTGGCATTCGCGGGTCCCCCGCGCTCCAGGCGGACGCTCAGCGTTTGTCCGACGCCGCGGAAGTTCGTTTCGTACATCTCAAGGAAGCCCACCAGCTGCTGGCGGTTGTTATAGGCAGCACCGATGGAGAACAACCCGGTACGGCGCTCCACGACGTTTACCGTGACGATGACCTTACTCAGGTCGGAGCCGATTTCCGCCTTGTAGCTGATGTCCTCGAACAGCTCGGTGTTGTATACCCTCTGCAGGTCCTTTTGGATTTGCTCGAGGTTATACAGCGCGCCCGGACGGGTATAGCGCATTTCGCGAAGCACCACTCGCTCGCGCGTCTTGCGCAACCCGGTTACCTTCACCGCTTCGACGGTGACCTCTTTCAGAGGCAGATTCAGAACGGTGGGGTCATCGCGGTCAGGACCGACGGTGTCAGGGTCCACGTTCACCAGATACCCCTTCTGCATGTAGAGCCGGGTAATCGCCTCGATATCGGCGGCGAGGTCGTTGTGGTTGAGCAGTTTGCCCGGCTGCGTGCGCATCAGCTTGAGTATTTCGTCGGTAGAGAAGACGGTATTGCCGGTAATGCGTATCTGGCTGATGCGCGGGTATTCCTGCACTTCATAAATGATGCGAATGCCCTGCGGGGTGGTTTCCGTGCGCGGGATCACATCGCTGAAAAAGCCCATATCTCGCAGCGCCGCGCGGTCCTTACTGAGCAATGACTGGTCGAAATCCATGCCCGGCTTGGCGGAGATTTTCGCCAGTATGGCTTCTTGCGGCACGTTGACATTGCCGCGAACCACGATTTCGGCGATACGCTGGGCATGGACAGCACCGGCAATCGCCCATATCGTGATACAGAAAGTGAGTCGCAGTGCTTTCATTGTCGAACCGATGCTTCCTCCTTCTGCAAAGCCCTATCCTCGGTAGTAAGGCTCCAGTTTCCTGCGCAACAGCGCTCTTGCACGCGAGATGCGCGTTTTCACGGTGTCCAGCGGCAAGCCGGTCACCTCTGCAATCTGCTCGTAACTCATCCCCTCCAGGTCACGCAACACGGCGAACGCACGGTAACGTGGCGGCAGCGAATGCACCGCCTGCTGAACCCGCTGGATGAGTTCCTCTTTTTCCAGCATCTGTAACGCCGATGGAGACGGGTCCGGCAACTGCGTGAACAGGCTATCACCCTCCGTTTCCACCGGTTCATCCAGCGAGCGGCTCACGAACTCCTGCTCGCGCCGGAGTCTTCGCAGGTACGAACGGTATTCGTTGATGGCAATCCGGTACAGCCACGTGTACGCGCTCGACTCACCGCGAAATCGCCCAAACGCCTCGTACGCTTTCACGAACGTATCCTGCGTTAAATCCGCCGCGAGATGCGTATCTGTCACCATGTGACAGAACAGATTATAGATACGAGCATAATACGCATCCACAACCTCTGTGAAGCGGCGACGGCGCTCATCTTTGTGATCATCCAATGTCATGGCTCTCTCGCGGAAATGCTTCTCACATTGCGCCGCCCTCGTTGCTGTAGTCTTTCACTTTAGAAGCGGAAACTTCCTTCTATACCCCATAGCCTCTGCTGCTTCTCATCGACCGAAAAGCTCAGCAGAAGACGGCGCGATAAGCGTGTCCATTCCGGCAATTCGTACAATATCTTCAAGAGATAACGGTCCTGCTGCGTGGAAACCGTTCGCCAGTAACTCAGACTGAAACCATCCCACAAGCGTTTCACCAAAGTCACGGTCACCGGCTGATACCTGTCGTACTCGATACGGAATTCGCGAAGCTGGAGTGCCTCCTCGATGCCGCGTTCCAGCGGCGAGAATATCTGCGGGACGTAAGCGGAGGTGAAGAGGTTCGCCACCTCGCGCTGCAACACCTGTTCCACATTGCGTCCGCTAAGCAGCTCTTCCAGGGTACCCACGCCCAGCGCACGCGCAATCTGCTGGGTGGACAGATCGGGCGGGTCGGAACGAAACTCGGTTCGCGGCCCCTCGGGTGAGGTAATTGCCCCGCTCACGAGTACCGTTATCTCGTAGCGGCGCATCCCTCCCGTCGGCGAAGCCATGCTGAGGCTGGTCTTCGCCTGCACGTCCACGCCCAGCCGAAACGGATTGTCACCCGGAACGGGATAATCCAGCACAATGCTACCTCCGCGCTCCAGGCGGAAGCGGGCGGTGGGGAAGTAGGCATAGCCGCGCTCCAGACCCAACTGCCCGTGAACCACCGGCTGCTGTAGCGTACCACCCAGTACAATGTCGCCGGACGCCTGCGCGGAGAGCCGGGGACTGTTGAGCCACATCCCCTCGCCAACGCGCAGCACCACATTGTTGAAGCGGGGATTGACGGGTAAAGGACGTGGTTCCGCTTTCTGCTCCGGGAAGCTTGCCGGCAGGGTGAACACCCCTCCACTGGCGGTAATCATGCCTTCTATTTGTGGGCTCTCCGCACTACCTGTTACTTTCAGGTCTCCATCCAGAAAAGTGCGTATCTGCTCCCCATACTGACCAGACAGGTTGCGTTCCTCCAGCCAGAATCTCTCCAGGCGCAGGCTGGCGTCGATGGACTCACCCTCCTGCCCGCCGAATCTTATCGCGCCGGAACCGACGAGACGTCCACCCCGCGGGCTATCGCCCACAGCCGTCAGCTCCGCTATGCGAACCGTCTCGTTCTCCAGCCGAATCAGCGCACGTACGTCCCGCAGTCCTGTTGCCAGTGTTCCCGTGCGCAACGAATCCGCACTCAACTGCATTTCACCCGAGAGCCTTGGCGAGGCCCGCGTGCCCGCCACATTTACCTTGAGCGACCACTGCCCTGTGGCTTGCCTCACCTTCGCGGCGGGCAGGAAAGCGAGCAACGCGCCCAGCGGCTGAGGAGCTGCTTCCATGTGGAGGTCTACCGGCTCGTTGTCCGGCACTTCCAGAGGTTTCCAGTGGAAGGGCAGGCTACCCCAGATGCGCAGCTGTCCATCAGGCTGTGCCAGCACGACTTCCGATATGTTTATCTTTCCTTCAGAAAGTTGAACTTTACCTGTCAATACACGGTCTGCGCGCACCGCCCCAAACTGAGGCTCTTTGAGTGCGAGCGTCAGCACGAGGTTGGGAGAATCGCTCTTACCTGCCGCCTCAAGAGCGGCCATCTCCAGCTTACCGCGTATCTCGGTCGTCTGAGGTATCCACCGCTGCAACCAGGAGAGGTCTACATTGTAAGCCTCTGCGCTGATATTCAGGCTGCCGTCGGAACGGTAGATACCCGATGCGGTCACGCGGTGCTCGTCGTTTGCCAGCACAGCGTTTTGCAGATACCATGAGCCATCGGCGTCCCGGCGCAGGTCTGCCTGCAACGTGCCCAGCGCGCGTCCGTCTATCTCGATGCCCGCCAGCCGCGCCGAGGCTTGCGCGTTCAGGTTTTCGCCCTCTCCCCACAGACGGAAGGGCACGCTGGCTGTGCCAGTGATACGCCCCAGCTCGCGCAGCACCTCGCCCAGGCGGGGTGCCTTTTCATGGAGCCACACGCTATCCAGCGCCCGCTGGCTCAGCTGCTCCAGCGAGGAGATGGACAGTGTTCCCTCGGCGTCTACCGCGCGCGGTGAGCTGGCAAGGCGAAGATAACGGAGCGTGACCTCCGCCTCCGGGCTGGCGAGGTTTGCGTTGCGCACGTTCAACCCCTCTTTGCTCCACTCCACTACCGCATGTCCGCTGCTCCACCTCAACACGTCCCACGCCGCGTTCGTGGTCTGCAGTTCGGCACGAAACTGCGGTTCGCGGTCGGTGCCGGAGAGGACGCCGCGCAACGATACCTCTCCGCTGATATCTTGGGGCGCATCGTCGGGCAACAGCGGACGCACCTGAGCCAGAGGCAGGTTTTCACCTTCCAGGCGGAACGAGAGCCTGCCTTCGTTATCCCGCTCGCCTTCGCCTTTCAGCACGCCGTCCCCCAGCCGGGCTGAAACAGGAGCCACTTTAATCATACCATCTTCGTAGCGAAGGGAGCCCCTGAGGTCGGTCAGGCTCCAGTGCTGAACCTGTACGGCAGGCGCACTCCATGTGATGTCGGCGGAGGGCGAGCGCAGGCTACCCGCGACGTGAAAGAACACCCTGCCGATAGCCTGCACAGCAGGCAGACTTTCGTCGTTCGGTTGCTCACGCAGAGCCTTCAGAACCTCCTCGGCATCCACATTGTTCGCCACACCGTCCACGACCAGGCGCGCCTTCTGGGCATCCAGCGGCTGTTGCAGTTCTGCCTGCCAGGTTACCTCCATCGGTGGGCGACGCAGGATGCCTCCTTCCACGCGCACCACCTGTGGAGACGCCTCCACACGCGCGACAAGATAGTCCACGTCCCAACGGCGCCACTGCAGGTCTGTCGCCTCGATGACCCCGCGAAAAACCGGTTCGCGGAACGTGCCCTCCAGTTCGCCCCGTGCGTACATCCATGCGGAGGGAACATCACCTTCGTGTCCCATCTTCGGGGCAAGCCGTTCCACCCATGGCGCCAGCAACACTTCGTCGGCACGCACACGCACAGCAAGCCTCTGTGCTGTCAGGTCTACCTGTCCCGACACATACGCCGAACCCGTCCAGTCTTCGAGTACCGCGCCGTCGATGTGCAATGTTCCGGGCGTCCAGCGCAGCCTTGCCTGCGCCTGTTCACACCTCCAGAGTTTGCCTGCCAGGCGTTCGCCCGACACGTTCACCACGATGCCTGGCTTCTGCAGGCTACCGTGAGCCAGCCCCTCACCACGCACCACACCCCGCACGTCCTTTGGCAGAAACGCTTGCAGACGTGCAAGATGGATGCCATCCGCCCGCCATCGCGCGGCGAAGTTCCACCCGTTCTCTTTCCACAACACCGCCTGCCCCCGAACGTCGCCTCCCGCAGCTTGCAAAGCAACCTCCGGCAGCAGCACGTATTGTGCATTCAGCATAAGTTTTGCGTTCAATTTTTGCACATTTACCTTCTGAACGCTTGCCCTTTCGGTATGCACACTGCCCTGAATATGCGGTTTCGACGGTGTTCCCCGTACGGTCAGGCTGGCGCTTACCGGAGCCGTCAGCACCACCTGCGGCGCATATCGACGCAGCCAGGGCTGCAACTCGCGCGGCGGTATCTGGCGGGCATCTATGGACAGGTGCATGGTGAGCTGGGGCTGCCACTGTATCGTCCCGGAGGCAAGCACTTGTCCTGAGCCTGCGCTCGCGCGGGCGCGCCATGTGGCAACACCTGTTCGGAAATCCCCAGAGCCGTTGATGTTGGCAAGCGAAAGAGTGCCCTGCGGCAGTCGCCACCGTGCCCGTGTTGCCCGTACGCTGGCTGTACCGCTGTAGTGGACGCGCTTCTCAGCATCGGTATATACCCACACCGTGCCTGTCGCGCGGGCGTCACCGGGGGCGAGCGCGGGCAGGCGCACATAACGCATCAGCGACGACACGGGCACGTCGGAGGCGTCCACGCGCAGGCGCAATTGCCTGTCTACCACCCAGCCATCCACTTGCGCCTGAAAGCTAGGGATTGCCTCGCCGTGCGTGAAGTGAAACGCGGTGATACCGACATCGGAGCGTATCTGCCCGTTCACCTGCCGCAAGATAGCGTGCAATGTGGGGCGCGCTTTGCGGTCCTCAAAATAGAGCGTGGCATCGGTGATGCGCACCGTCCAGAAAACGTCCGCAGGAGGGCGACGGCGTTTGGGGATGAGGGGAGAAAAGTTCCAGCGTCCATCGGGCAGGCGCACGGCACGTGCGACGGGATGGGTGACCTCAATCTGGGGTTGACGCGAGAACAGCTGGCTAACGGATACCTCGCGCGCCGCGACCAGAGGTTTCTGAGGAGAAAAAGGGTCACCCAGAAAAACATTGCGTGCGATGACCCTGCCCCTCGGCAGGTCGGTTACGATTTCCCCGACCAAGATGGGTATCCGCCACTGCTCCTGCGCCCAGCTGATGCCCGCCTCTACCGCCTGTTGCTGGAAGCCCGGCGCCGCCTGCCAGAGGTAAAAGGCACAAACAGAACATATCCATACCAGCGGCGCAACCACTACCAGCCAGGTGATATATCGGCAGGCACGACGGCTGGTCAACGCACTTCCACACTCCCCTGCGCGGCTTCCATCTGCGCCAGACGCTCTGCCATCACCTTGCGGGAGAACGCCTCGGCATTGTATGAACTGCGCACGAAAGGCGCGGAGGCAACGAACAGAAAGCCCATCTCCTCGCCGATGCGCCGGTACTCGGCGAATACGCTGGGATGCACGTACTCTACCACAGGCAGGTGGTTCATCGTGGGACGCAGATACTGACCGATGGTCAGGCAGTCCACCCCGGCGTCGCGCAGGTCGCGCATGGTCTGTATCACTTCCTCTTTGGTCTCACCCAAACCGACCATCAGCCCCGACTTCGTGTAGATTTCGGGCCTGATGCGTTTGACATAGTACAGCAGGTCGATAGAGCGCCAGTACTTCGCCTGCGCGCGCACCAGATGCTGCAGACGCTCCACCGTCTCCACATTGTGGTTGTAGATGTCGGGTTCA
>Ga0209227_1000939_pt1 | contig 23866 bp, 23 predicted proteins | sample YNPBryantNP2012_FD_185815 | JGI IMG/M metagenome (GOLD analysis project Ga0209227, IMG submission 185815) | Anoxygenic and chlorotrophic microbial mat microbial communities from Yellowstone National Park, USA - YNP Bryant NP 2012 (SPAdes)... ...
GCACCTTGCTGGGAGTTTGCAGATAGCGACACTGTCCATAGCGGTCAATGTAGGGCTGGAACTGTTTCCAGTCGGGTAAACGGTGCAGGCGGAATCTCACCTCTATGGTGAGGGGTGGCACAGCAGAGAAGTTTGTCAGCTCTGTGCATTGTCCCCAGAGTGTCTCAGGGTTAAACATACGAACCGGTTCGGGGATAGCAGGATTGGGTCGCAAGGAGAAGGTAGCCGGCTTACCTTTGCCTGCAGAGATAGTAACCTGCGAGTTCGCGTAGTAAGTAGTTGGCGCACCTGCCCATGCGGGCATGATGCCCACCTCCAGTATCCCCTCCCTCGCTTTGAAACCTCCTGCGCTTCTCCCGATAACCCGCCCGTTCAGGTACAGGGTCGCCTCGTCACGGGAGATGCGCGCTTGCACGTGGTAATCGCGTTCCCACTCCCAGCGGGGTGTAGCGATAACAAAGCGCCAGCTGCTACCGTCTCCTACACCGAGTGCAAGCCGCATTGTGCGAATATCACCTATCGGTTCTTCACTCTCATTCTCCAGGCTCAGGTAGAAACCCAGGCGTGCCTGCCAATCATGCTGCGATGCGAAATGATAGCGGTGCGATGGCATCCCTGCTTACCTCCTCGTTTGTGCTATAGAACCCTGCACCTCTCCGGCGGCGCAAATCGGTGTACTGCCGTGCCTGCTTCGCTCCGGAAATCCCGTACTTGTTACAGGGCGTTCGTTGTGGAACTCCCCGTTTCCTGCCGATAATTAGGGCAGAGGAGGTTGGTCGTATGGCATATCCGGCGCAGCGTATCGAGATTACAGGCATCGACGTGAACAGCGTGGAGAAAGACCCGTCTTTTGCGACTGCGTACGCTTTCTACATGCAACTATCCGAAACGCCCAATGAGGCGTGGACGCTGGCGTTCAGCGAGGAATGGAAGGCAATCATCGCCGCGCGCAAGCTGCAGCTGGATGTGGTAGGCGACCGCCTGCGCTGCATCGTTTCCGAGGGCGACGACCTGCGCAGGGTCGTTCAGTTCGCTTATGAATTCGTGGATCGCATCAATCAGCGAGTGCCATATTATTGTGCACAACTGGAAGAGCGTGAGCGTCGGGAACAGGCTTACCAGCGTGAAGTGGAAGAACGCATCGCTCAAATCCGAACGCGGCTTCAAGCCCTGGTTGAGGAGACCGAACAACAGCAGGCGGCATAATGGTCAGACAGAATCGGACGGTTGAAAGGCAGGTGTTGCTACAATGAGCACCAGTGGAATTAACTTCTCAGGTCTCATCTCCGGCATGGACACCGAGGCGTTGATCCAGCAGATTATCCAGGTGGAAAGCCGACGCAAAGCTATCTGGTCCACACAGCAGTCGCAGCTCACGCAGCGACTGAGCGGTTTGCAGGCACTCCAAGCGCAACTGCTGGGTTTTCAGTCCGCCATCTCTCAGGTAACGATACAGACTGCGTTTAGAGCGGCAAGTGCTACCAGCAGTGCGGAAAGCGTCGCGCGGGTTACCGCTACTGCCGATGCCCTGCCGGGCACATACCTGCTGGAGGTATCTGAGCTGGCGACCAACCACAAAATCGGTACCGCTGCACAAACCACTGCAGATAATGCCCTCGGCTTGAGCGGTTCCTTCGTGGTCAATGGTAAGCAGGTCACGGTGGTAGCCAGCGACAACCTGCGCGACATCGCGGCGCGAATCAATAACGCCAAAGCGGGGGTCACCGCCTCTGTGCTCAGCGTCAGCAGCAGCGAGCATTATCTGGTGCTGACCGCTCACGAATCCGGCGCGGCGAACGCCATTAGCCTGAACGACCTGGGCAGCGACAACGTACTGCAATCTCTGGGGCTGGTCAACAGCTCGGTAAGCATCAAGAACCCTGTCACCAACGGAGCGCAATCCGATAAATTCGCAGACACCAGCACAGCCGTCGGCACCTTGCTGAACTTGAGCGGCGCGCCTTCGGGAACCATCAAGATTAACGGCGTGGACATCGCCATTGACCTCAGCACCGATTCTCTGAACAGTATCGCCCAGAAAATCAACGATGCCGGGGCAGGCGTTACCGCTTCGGTGGTGACGGTCACGCAAAACAGTACCACCCGCTATCGCTTGCAAATCACCGGCGCAGCCACGCCCACTTTTGCCGACGACCAGCATATTCTGGAAACGCTGGGTATCCTGAAGGCGGGCTACGGCAATGAACTGATTCAGGCGAGGGATGCTCAGTTCAAGATAGACAACATGAGCCTCACCAGCAGCAGCAACGTGCTGACCAATATCATCCCCGGCGTGACCATCACCCTGATGGACGCCGACGCGACCAACCCCAAGAGAACAACCATCACCGTCAGCCGGGACACAAAAAGCATCAAGGACGCCATTAAGGGGTTCGTGGATGCTTACAACTCCACAATAGACCTCATCAAGAAGTATGACTATTTCGACAAAGAAACTTATGAGACCGGTCCCCTTTTCGGCAATGCGACTGTCAACGCGCTGACCGCCGAGCTGATGGCAACCGTGTCGGATGTGGTGGCAGGCGCGACTTCCGACATGAGTATGCTGGCACAGGTCGGGATTACTCTAGACCCTACCGGCTCCGGTAAGCTGGTGCTGAAGGAGTCAGACCTCGAAGCTGCGCTGAACAGCCGTCTCGCCGATGTGGAACGGCTATTCCGGGTGATGGGAAGCACCAGCGATCCACGTCTGACCTTTGTTATCGCTACCAGCAAAACCAAAGCCACCGGCGAGCCTCTTACGGTCAACATCACTCAGGTTGCCACGCAAGCGCAGGCTACGGCTTCGGTGGCGCAGACACAAGCAAGCACCGTCGCCGAGCGGTTGACCTTTGGAGGCGCGTTGTTCAACAACACCGAGTACTCTATCACGCTGAACGCGGGTAACACCATCGACGACACCATTGCGCAGATTAACGCGGACGCCACCCTATCGCGCTATCTGGTGGCTTCGAAGGACGAGAACGGGCGACTGGTGCTTACCTCCAAGCAGTACGGTTCGAAAGCGGCGTTCACCGTAGTCAGCGACCAGGAAGCCGCGGATAACAACAGCGGCATCGGCTCCACCCGGCTGGAGGTGCGTGGGCAGGATGTGGCAGGTACCATCAACGGCGAAGCCGCTACCGGCGATGGTCAGTTCCTGACCGGCAACACCGGCAACGCCACCACCGACGGCTTGCAGATTCGGGTAACCGCCACAACCCCGGGCATCATCGGCACGGTGACGGTAACACGTGGCATTGCCGACCGGGTGTTCCAGTTGATTCAGCGATTTACCGACTCCATTAACGGTGCGCTGACCGACGAAACCAAGACCATCCAGCAGCAGATTGATGAAATCAAGCAGCGCATCTCGGCGTTTGACGAGGCAATGCAACGCCGGGCGAACGACCTGCGGGCACAGTTCACGTCGATGGAGAACGCCCTGAACAAGATGCGCTCTCAGGCGCAGTACCTGACTGCTCTGTTCGGACAAGCCAGCCTGCTGAGCAATCTCAATGTAAGATAAGACACCTTCACAAAGAGGGAAGTGGAAGATGGCGTTGACAAGCCCTTACGATGTTTACCAGCGTACGCAGGTAGACACTGCATCACCTGCCAAGCTGGTGGTGATGTTGTATGACGGAGCGATTCGTTTTCTGAAACAGGGACAGGCTGCCATGCAGCAAGGAGACCGCGAGAAACAGAACCATTATCTGGTGCGCGCCCAGCGGATTATCACCGAGCTGGCAAGCTCGCTGGCTATGGAAGCAGGCGGAGAAATCGCCCAAAACCTGATGGCGCTGTACCAGTTCATGCATGAACAGTTAGTGATGGCGAACCTGCAAGACGACTTACAGAAAGTGCAGAAGGTGTGTGAGATGCTGCAAAACCTGCGAGAAGCGTGGGCGCAGGTGGAAATCGCAGTACGCGAGGCTTCATCCCAAACAGCTGAGGAAAGAATGGAGGTGTCTCATGCAGCCTGAGGACGACGCCTCCTGGCAAAAGTGGCTGGCGAAGTATGGCGAGCGGGTGAAGATTCTCTGCGCCTTGCAAGAAGACGCCATCCGTCGTCAGGACTGGTACGCATTGCAGCAGCTGCTTCAGGAACAGGAGCAAATTCTGGATGTGCTGTGGCAGACACCTCCCTCTCAACTACCCCCTGAAGTGCTGGCGTTTGCCCGAGACCTGTGGCAGATAAACCAGCACCTGCAGCAGATGATGGAAGAGCGCATTACCGCACTGCGGGCAGACATGGCCTCTCTGCAACGTGTCCGCGACACCGCGCAACGCTATCAAAACAGCCCCTCCACCGGCGGTCTGGAAGACCGAGCAGCGTGAAATTCTCCTTTCAAGCAGGGATAACCGCCACTTTCATCGAACAAGGAGCAAACGCGGATTCATGAAAGTGGAGGTCTCTGATTGCATGTCGGGGTTGGTGGAAGGCAAAAACGCTCTGGTGCTCGGGGTTGCCAGTGAGCGCAGCATCGCCTGGGCAATCGCCCGGCGGTTGGCGCAGGAAGGCGCAAACCTGGCGTTAACATATCAGAACGTGCGTCTGGAGAAGAACGTGCGCCCGCTGGCGGAAAGCCTGCCGGGAACGCTGCTCCTGTCGTGCGATGTGTCCGACGATGCGCAGGTAGCGAACCTGGCGCAAGAGTTGCAGACACGCTGGGGCAAACTGGATATTCTGGTACACAGTGTGGCATTCGCGAAGAAGGAGGAGCTATCGGGGCGGTATGTGGACACCTCGCGCGAGGGGTTCCGTATCGCGATGGATGTGAGCGTCTTCTCGCTGGTTGCGCTGTGTAAGTCGCTGGAGCCTTTGATGGGAGAAGGAAGCAGGGTGCTGACGCTGACTTACCTCGGTAGCGAGCGCGTGGTGCCGAACTACAACGTCATGGGCGTCGCCAAAGCCGCGCTGGAAGCCAGTGTGCGCTATCTCGCTTCCGACCTCGGCCCGAAGGGCATCCGGGTGAACGCGATTTCGGCAGGACCTATCAACACGCTGGCGGCTCGGGCGATTGCAGGGTTTACCACCATGCTACAAAGGGTACGCGAAGTCGCTCCCCTGCGACGCAACACGGAAGCCGAAGAGGTGGCGGACGCTGCCCTTTTCCTGCTGAGCGACCTGGCACGGGGCGTCACGGGCGAGGTGCTTTACGTGGATAGCGGTTACCACGTCATGGGCATGGTGTAAAAGTCAGCGAGAATGGAGGTTACTGCGATGAAGAAGACACTGGCTGTGACACTGGCGTTGCTGTTCACGATGCTTCCCCTCACCTTCGCGCAGGAAGAGCCTGTTGGTAACGTCACTGTTGGAGGCGAGCTTATCCTGCGCATCCGCTTCAGCGCAGGCGGTATGACGCCGCAGCAGAGGGCAGACGCAATTACGCAGCGGCTGGTCAAGATCCTGCAGGACCCGAATATCCAGCCTTCGGACATCGTGGTCAAGCCGATTGCGGGCGGCGAAGCGGCGATATACGTGAAGGACAATCTGCTCATCACTGTCGACAAGAAACATGCGGCTCTGAACAAAACCACGCCGCTGAAGCTGGGCGAGATGTGGGCGAAACACCTGCGCGAAGTGCTTCCACAGGTAAACGTCAAGCCAATGCGATAGGTGCTGAGGCATCAGGAACCTCTTCATGAACCGATCGCCCGTTGGAGGGTGAGGTCTCATCCGGAGGTGTTGGTTTTACAATCGACTGCTTAACAGACCGGGAGGCTCCCGTGAGAAAAGGCGTTGCCGAACATCTTGTGCAGGTGGTGAATCTGGCAGTAGCAATACTGTGGATACTTTTACCTGCACTCGCCAATATGGAGGATACCCTCATGAACAACGAAGTCCCTGAAAACACCTACCGCGCCGAGCTGGTCAGCTATCCGGGCGCGTACGGATTCGAAATCGGCAAGTCTGCCATCATTCTGGTCAGCGACCAGGAACTGGAAATGCTTTCCGACCCCGATAGGGTGCTGAACCTCAGTCTGACGTTTGAAAAACATGAGGCAAGCTTGCGCCAGGTGTGTGAACGGGCAAAAGCGGCGGGGCATCGCACGCTCATCATCGCCTTTGACCACTTCTTCAGCCAGTATCGCCCCGGACAGGCGGGACCACGCCGCTACACTCCCGATATGGACGAGTACGTGCAGCGTATTGCAGGTATCGCCCGGTTCGCTCAGGGCTACGGTTTGGGACTGGAGCTCAGTCTGCTGTCGCCGCTAGAAGTGGGTCCCGCCTACCGCGCCCGCACCGGCGAATGCGGTGTGTGGATGCAGTATCGCAAGGGCTTGCGCGACCCGAAAACGGGAGCATTCAGCGTGCAGCTGTGGCGACACAAGCGCTGGGCAAACAACAAAGGTGTGGTGGAGTTGGAAGATGCCGGCGTGCGGGTATTTGCCTTTCGCGAGCGCCCCATCCCCGGCACACCGTACCGCGTGGTAGACCCCAGCGACATCGTGGAGATTAGCGAGGCTGCAAAGGTAGAGGTGTTCCCAAACGTTCAGGCGCGAGCAGGCGACTTTACCGCACAACGTATCCGCGTCTGCGGCGAGGGGCGCACCGATGTCGGCGACCTCAACCGCGTGCTGGTGGTACAGGTGTACCGCTCGCCGGAGATGGATTATTTCAGCGACAAGGCGCTGCCATTCTTGAAGTCGCTGGTAGACAAGTATGCCGACGCGGGAGTGAAGCTCAATGCCCTCTATTCGGACGAAATGCACATCCAGCAGGACTGGGCGTACTTCAATCACCATGAACATGGTGAGTTCGCCATGCGTTACGTGACCGACAGCCTCGCACGCCGCTATGCCCAGCTGTACGGTGAGCGGTACCGTGATTTTGCCCGATACCTCATTTACTTTGTGTACGCACAGGAAGATTTCGCGAGCGACCTGAGCGCACGCCAGCCGGTGATGCATGTCTTCGGCTCGACGCCGGAAGCCATCCGCGAGACCGCGCTCTTTCGCGCCCGATACTACCGCTTGCTGCAGGATGGAGTGGTAGACCTGTTTGTTGCCGCCAAACGTTATGCCGAGCAGCGCATGGGGCACAAGCTGGAGGCACGGGCGCACGCCACCTGGGCGGAAAGCCCCACCGTGGACTACTGGCAGGTGGGGCAGGAGAACATGAACCGCCACAAGTACGAGTACACCCCGAACTTCGTCTGGTCTGTAACGGTACACCAGGCGGCATCGGCGTGCTACGACTACTTCCGCTGGGGTGATTTCTTAACCGGCAACGGCAACGACCACTCGGAAGGAGGCTGGTTGGACAGGAACTACTACGGACTGGCTCTCGGTTGTTCCACCGGTATCCTCAACGAGGTGCCCTACTCTTACGCAGCGCACTGGGGGTCTCCTCAGGAAATCAGCCAGAGGCACTGGTGGTTGCAGTGTGCGTACGGAACCGCCGGGGGGTACCATGGACGAGTGCAGGGCATGCAACACCGCGCGGTAGAGGTGCTGATGCTGTACCCGCTGGACCTCGTGGCGGTGGAAGAGCGGTTCGGCAGCTGGATGACGCAGTATGGATACGCCAACTACATCACGCAGTGGAAATTGCTGGAACAGGGCAAGCTGGAAGGCGGAGCCATCCGTATTGGGGATTATCGCTTTACCACGCTCGTGGCGTTGTTCGAGCCTTTCCCCTCGCGCAAAACACTGGAGCTGATGCAGAAGATGGTGGAAGCAGGCGGTCGGGTGATATGGTCGGGACCTCCGCCGGTACTCACCGCTGAAGGCGAGCCCGCGCTTCTGCTATGGCAACAGATATTCGGCGTGCGCTATACCCCCGGACAAAACGAAGGCATCGCTGCGCCCGGGCGGGCTGTCACTTTCGCCGGAATGCTGAAGGACGTTACTCCGCAAACTATCCTGACCGACTTTCTGGTAGACCACATCTATCCTGTGCAGGCAGAGCCAGGCACGGAGGTAGTGGCTACCGTTGGTGAACGGGTGGTAGGCACGTTGAGACGAACCGCCGGAGGAGGCATGGCTGCCTTCCTCGGCTACCGCCCTCGGGACGACCAGTCCTGCAGCCTGGGGTATGACGCCCGCAACTGGTTCGAGATACTGAGCACGCTGGGGGCTTACCCGCCGACGGGCAAATTCCCCGGCGTGAATGACAATACCGAATACCTTTCGCGCACAGGGCAGTATCTGGTTACCCGCTTCCCGAACGGTGCGATTGCCATTGCTCCCCACACCCGAAACATCGTTGAAGATTGGAGCGGCGGCTTCGCTCGAAACAGGCAGGAGGATGAACGGGTTCTGCAGCGACTGGAACTGCCTTCGGAGCGCGTGGAAGTGAAAGACTTCCCCGTGAAAGGTCACCGCGTGACCGTCAACGCTTCAGGCACGGTGAGCTTCCGCGTCGACGAGCGGGGAGAACTGGCTGCGTTCTGCGGCTCGGACTGCACACAGATAGAGATTGACGGCAAGCGCATTCACTTCGCCGAGCGAATCGGCGAAAACCCGCTGGCGCTGGTGGCATGGGCGCCTGTCGCGCGGGAACGGCAGGTTCCCAATGGGGCGGTGATGGAAATACAGGTGCATGGCGCCGCACGGCTGATACTCTCCGAAAAGCTGTTTCCGCGGGAGTTTCAGCTGTTCCTCGAGGGGGCGACCCCGGGTAGCAAAGGACGCGAGGTACCCTTCCGCCGCGAGGGCGGCAGCGTGATTATCGAGGTCAGCCCGGAACTGTCGGGCAGATGGATATTCGTGGTTGTCAGCGGGGGTTAAGCGGTCAGCCCTGCGTGAGTTTGACAGGCACAGTCACACCAACGCCAGGCTTTCACGCAGAAGCAGACAGAAGGTCGCATGGGCACCTCCTAACGCTGACGCCGTTCCCTCCGAAACTCCCACGGCGGTATCGGGTTCTTATCGCGCCACAAGCCACGCCTTTCGCGCCGCGCCTCCTCCTCCAAGCGCTGCAACACAGGGTCATCCGAGTAGCGGCGATACCACCACGCATAGCCGTTGCGCACCAGTTCACGGTTGAGACTGCGCCCGTCGGGCAGGATGACCTCGCCCAGGATGCGCCCGTACTGGTCGGTTCCGTGTATCTGCACCGCCACCGTCTTGCCGAACGCCAGGTCGGAGGTGAACTGTTTCGCCCGCGTGCCATACGGCTGATGGCTTTCCGGGCAATCGATGCCCTGCAGGCGCACGCGAACCGCCCTACCCGCACGCATCACCTCAATCGTGTCGCCGTCAGACACGCCCACCACCCTGCCGACGAAGTCTCCTCGCGCCGGCATCCATCGCTGCCACAGCGCGGAGGCGACGAGGACCAGCGTGATGGCAGCAAGCGAGGCGGTTTTGTAGACTCTTCGTGTTTCGCGCATAGTGGTATATTTTTCGCGATGTTTGACCTGCTGTCCTGTCAAATAGCTAGGCGGCAGGAGTTCACCCCCTGCCGCCGTCTTCTAACGTGAAGCCTGTACAGATGAGGAGACCTGCGCGGTGTGCGGCGGGGGGGCAGGGGGCTCCGAGAGTATCCCTTTTAGCGTCAGTGTGCCGATGAGGAAGACCACGATCAGCCCCAGGTCTATAACCCACTTCCGGTAGGCGGGGTGGCGCGAAGGCGAACGGTCCAGCCAGGGCAGCAATATCATGCCGAGCGCTATTAGCCCGGGTATCACAACCGTGCCCAGCACCTCCAGCTTCGGGGGCATTAACTTCAACAGCTCGTACAGACCCAGAAAGTACCACTCGGGACGCGGGGTGAACTCGATCCCTGCAGGGTCGGCAACCGGGTACAGTGCCGGCTTGAACAAAAGAGCGCAGGTCATCAGCACGCCGATACCTACTAGCACCACGACGGCGTCCCGGAAGAGCTGGTACGGGTAGAACGGCTGTGGCTCTCCCTTCTGCGGTACCACAGGGCCGGCGATATGCAGCCTGCGCACCAGATACAGATGAATAGCAGTCAACAGCACCAGGACGACAGGCAACAGCATGATGTGAATGGCATAGAACCGCGTGAGGCTGTATGCTCCCACCTCATCGCCGCCACGCAAAAAGCGAAGTAGCCAGTCGCCAATCAGCGGCACGGTGCCTGCGATACGGGTGCCTACCACTGTTGCCCAGTAAGCTTTCTGGTCCCATATCAGCAGGTATCCGGTGAAAGCAAACGCCATCATCACCTGAAAGATGGCGACTCCTACCAGCCATGTAAGCTCACGCGGCTTCTTGTAAGCCCCCCAGAAAAACACGCGCAGAATATGAAGCACCACCACCAGCATGATCAGCGATGACCCCCAGTGGTGCAGTCCGCGGATGAACGCACCGAGCGGTACGTTCTCGGTGATGTGTTTCACACTCTGGTGTGCGTGGTCCGGGGTTGGCGCGTAGAACATCGCCAACGCGAAGCCGGTCACAAACTGGATGAGAAGCAGCGTCAGCAGCAGGTTGCCCAGCGTCTGCCACCAGCCAACCCCCGGCGGCATCGGCTCGTCGAGATGGTGTTTGATGAAACCGAAAATACCGGTGCGCTCTTCTATCCAGTCGCGTAGCAGTTGCAGGCGTCCGCGCCGTGTCTCGGCTTCAGGAGCAGCAAGATGTTTGTCAACCGGCTCCCCGGTATGCGTGCGAACAGGTCTATGTACCATTTGCGCCATGTCTGTCACCCCCTTTGTATCCAGATTTTGCCCTCTGCCACCCGTGTCGGTAGCCGGGTTAAACCTTTGGGCGGTGAGCCGGAAACCAGATTGCCATCACAGTCAAACACTCCCCCGTGGCAGGGACAGACATAACGGCTTTTGCGTTCCTTATACTCTACTCGACATCCCAGATGCGGACAGGTGGGGTCAATGGCAAGAACGGAACCGTCTGTTTTGCGATACAGATAGACGCTGTACCGGTGCTCCGCCATCATGTACCCGTCTTTCACCAGCCGCCGATAGGTGACCAAGCGCACCTCCCCGGGCGCGAGTGCTTGTTCATCCAGCAAGGGTATCCATCCCCCCTGTCCGTGTCGTCTGCGAGCAGGGGAGCTGATGAACCCCAGAACTGGTGCAATGACCCCACCAATAACCCCCAGGTTGATGATCCCGACCAGCCAGCCCAGCACTCGTCGACGTGCCGGGGAGTCTGTCTGCTGTGAAATCTGCTCCAGGTGGTTGTTTCTCATCGTCGCCTCCTACGGGAAGTATCGTAGCCGGAATTGTGCTGCCAGCTCCGGCGCCACTTTCTGCAACACGTCTGCTGCGATACGCTCGGACTTGTGATGTCTGCCAGGGGAAGGCTCGTACATAAAACCTCTCTCTACCCCGCTGTACGCCACTGCCGAAGTCACCCTGGTTATCGCCATCAAGATGGGCACCAAAAAGGCGTGCTGGAAGCGGGTGAACGGAGCGGTCAGAAACAGCGCAGCGACCAGAGCCAGGTGCAACAGATAAACCGGCTGCACCCACACATACGCGCCCGCGTACCCCAGACCCTCCAGCAGGAAACCGGTCACAATCGTCCACGTTAACAGCGTCAGGAATGTATAGTCCCTGCTCAGGGTCAACCCGTTGTCGATGTATGGGTCTTCACTGTAGCGGTAGCGTACGTAGGCAGCGCCCGCCAGAACGAGCAGCCCCGCTATGTTAGGCAGCAGTTTCAGCGGATGGGTGATGGGCAACGTGCCTCGCGTGGGGTTGAAGATGTCCATCAAGATGTCTGCCAGCCCCAGCGCGAGGAAGCCGTACAGCAATAGCGCGTGCATCACCCAGCGAAACCGGTCACGCTGCCAAAGGTGGGACACCAGCAATCCATCCACCACCAGAGAGCGCAGGAAAACCGCAGCCGCTCGTCCATAGCCGAAGCGACGGAGGTAGGGTTTTAACTGTTTCCAACCTGCGCAATCCAACCAGTAGAGGATGACCCGTACGGTCAGCACGAGCCAGACCAGCGCGACGAGGGAAAAGAGCAGCGTGACTCGTGCCGTGCTGAGCCACTGTCCTACCTTGTAGGAGATGGGCACCTGCGAAAGGTCCAGCTTCGTGTGGCGGACGAACCCATAAACCTGCTCGACCTCGGTATCCGGCATCTCCGACGCCGGGGTAGCTGGCATCATTCCGCGCCCCTCCCGGACAATTCTGCGAAACTCCTGCAGGGAGAGCCTGGTTTCTGCCAGCGGAGGCCCCAGTCCGCCCATCGCGTTCGCCCCGTGGCATCCCGCGCAGGAAGCATCCGCAAACAGACCCGCAGGGGTGGGTGCTGTAGCATTCTGCTGACCATAGGCACGCAGCGCCAGCGCCCCATCGGTGCCGGGTTGGATGGGCAGCCACAGGTCGGCCGCTTTCACCGTCTGGTTGCAGCGGGGGTCTATCGCCACGATTTTGCAGTTATTGCGCTGCTTGGCGAAGCGGGTCAGAAACTGCGCGTCGGGAATGCGCGTTTGCAACACGTTGGACGACCACAAGATGGCATATTTCGCATAGCCCCAGCTCTTGCTTTCGCACTCCACACTGTCAATACCCAGTGTTTGGGTGAATCCCATCGAGATATCGCCGTTGTAGTCGTAGGCGGTTGCGAAGGACATGCCTAGCAACGCCGCCATGCGTATCTGTGCCCCTTTTTGCACGTAGCTGGTGCCCACCACTTGGTTGAACAGCAACATGCTTTCCGGTCCGTACTGGTCGATGATATACCTCATCTTCTGCGCGATGTAGTCCAGCGCTACGTCCCAAGTGGCTTCCTTCCACTTGCCCTCTCCACGCTCGCCCTGGCGGATGAGGGGAGTCCTGATGCGGTCAGGCCCGTAGATGATGTGGGTCATGGACATCCCTCGCAGGCATCCGCGCGGGTTGTAGTCCTCGCAGGGATAGTCTGCAGCGGGCTTCAAATCCACGATTACATCGTTGACCACCGTTGCCAGCCATCCGCATGCGCCCGTGCAGTTGGGACTGTCGGTCGTCCGTACCACCCGCACGTTTTCCTGTGGAGCAGGCTTCGATATTCTTCCGGGTACAGCATGCCGCGTAGCCATCGTCTAACCTCCGCTTAGTATCCAGAAACGATCGTTTGTGCTTGCTGCGCCTGACGACGTGCTCCGACCAGAAACACCCGATAGTTCGCCAGCAGGCAGGCGAAGCAGAACGCCGTCAACAGGATAAACCCCAGGTCGTAAACGCCGGTGTAGGTCTTGATGTAGCCGAGCACAATGGGAGGGAAGAAGCCGCCCAATCCCCCCATCGCTCCCACCAGTCCCGTAACGGTGCCCACGTCTTTGGGGAAATACTGCGGAACGAGCTTGAATACCGCCCCGTTGCCCGCGCCGATAGCCGCTGCTACCCCCAACGCCCCGATGCTGAAAGGCACAATATGCTCTATGGTGAGCCCGAGCGCAAGCACCCCTGCCGCCGCAAATACCCACATCAGCACGTTGGCTCCCCCGAAGCGGTCACTAAGCCATCCTCCGATGGGGCGCATCGCGGTCGCCACGACGACAAACCCTGCAACTCGCAAGCCTGCGTCCTCTTTGGTTAAATGAAAAATCTCCTGCAACAGCTTGGGCAGCCCGATACTCAATGCCACAAACCCCCCGAAGGTCACAAAGTAAAACAGGGACAGCAACCAAGAAAGCGGCTCCGTTGCCAGTACCCTGAACATCTCCCCAAAGGATTTGGGAGCGACACGAACCGGTGCATTGCGGGCAAAAGCCAGAAACACTATTCCCCACAGTAAAGCCACCAGCCCGAACAGACGGTAGGTGTTTTGCCAGCCCCACATCCCGGCAAGCAACGGAACCCCGAACAGAGCGATGCTCTGCCCCACGTTTCCTGCGCCGTAAATGCCCAGCGCTAGACCCTGTTTTTGTGGAGGAAACCATTTGGAAGCGAAGGCGACACCGATCGAGAAGGAGGTGCCTGCCACGCCGAGCAACAATCCCCACACCAGAAAATCGGTATAGCTCTTCGCCAGACTCAGCATGATGGCGGGAATAGCAAGGAACATTAGCAAGGCACCGAACACAATGCGCCCACCGAATCGGTCCGCCAGCATCCCCATCGGTATCCGTCCCACAGAACCCAGCAGCACCGGAGCGGCGATGAGGAACCACGCTTGCTTCTCGGTGATCCCGAGCTGGGTCTGGAAGGTCTTCGCCATCGGTGCGATCATGCCCCAGACCGCAAAGGCAATGGCAAACGCCAGCGTGGAAAGAACCAGTGCTTTGACAGGCTCGCGATTGTCCATGAGCGTTTCCTCCTTGTTTCATTTTTAGTTCAGCCGACGCCGTCGGACCTCGCTTGCCCAGCGCGTGAGGTCAAGCCCCTCCGCCAGCGCACGGGCGCGGCTCTGGAGGATGTTGCTTACCTGCTCTTCTGGAAGACGCTCCACCATGATAGACAACCCATCGCAATCGCTGACGTGCGGCAACACGGAGCGCACCAGTGTGCGGGCTTCATTCACGTGTTCCTCATCCAGAGGACTGGTCTGCGCCAGCGACGCAAGACGCTTCGCGGAAGCAATCACCCGGTCATGGTCACTCAGCAGTTTGTCTACGTACTCCTCGCCGAAGATGCTGACAAGCAAAGGGTACACGCTCTCCTCCTCATAGCGAAAGTGCGGTCCCGTCAACTTGGCGATCTGATCCACAATCTGCTGAGCCCGGGTGTTGTCACGCTGCTCAAACGCTTGCTGTAGGTCGAGCAGCAAATCGCGCACCTGCCGGTGCTCCTCATGAAACAGCTGTGCGAATTTCTGAGCCAACATCTTACACCTCCTATTGGTGAGTAAATTGGTTTGATAAATCAATAATAACACAACTTTCTCACAATTTTCAATATTTTCATATCCATTTATCTCAAATTATCTCAAAATTACTGCATCTTGACATTGCCTGCCGGATAAGGCAAAATGAGAGCGTATCCTGGACGAGAGGTTTGCCATGCGTATCTACACCAGAACAGGCGACGACGGTACCACCGGCTTACTGGGCGCGCAACGGGTGAGCAAGGACTCGCCCCGTGTGGAGGCGTATGGGAGCGTCGACGAGCTGAACGCACACCTGGGGCTGGCTATCGCGCATCTTCAATCGCAGGAGCGGTTCCGCCAGATACTGCAACAGGTGCAGAGCGACCTGTTCGTCATCGGCGCGGAGCTGGCAGTTCCGGTAGGCAAGAAGCCGGTAATCAAACCCATTTCGGAACAACAGGTTCAGCAACTGGAACACTATATTGACGAGATCGAAGACGCTCTGGAACCTCTGCATCATTTCATCCTGCCCGGGGGCACGGTCGCCTCGGCGGCGTTGCACGTGGCACGCACCGTTTGCCGTCGGGCAGAGCGGCGAGTGGTCAGCCTGTTTCACGTGGAGCCGGGCAATCCGCACATCCTCACCTATCTCAATCGCCTAGGTGACCTGCTGTTTGTGATGGCGCGAGCGGTCAACGCCGCCGAAGGCGTGCAGGACATTATCTGGGAACTATAGACATGGACGTATCGATTATCGGAGCAAGCGGTGACTGTGGGCGCGAAATCGCTATCCAGCTGATAGCGGAGCGAATGTTGTCGCCTACGGAGCGATTACAGCTGGTGGGCAGGCGCGGCGGTAAAAGCGAAAGCACGCTATATGGCTTGCGCAGCGACCTGTCAGACGCCTACGCCGAAATCGCCCCCGAAATAGACGTCGCGTTACATCCCGAAGAGGTGGTGGGCGACATCATTGTAATGGCGGCGGGGCAGGCTGTTCCCACGGATGTCACCAGTGCGCCCTCCCGCGACACGCTGGCGACGGCGAACCTGCCCGTTTTTCACATTTACGCCCGCGCCATCGAGAAGTACGGTCACGGGCATGAGGTCGTCATCGTGGTGACCAATCCCGTGGAACTGGGCGTGGAAATATTCAGCCGTTATCTGGGCAGGCATCGGGTGATTGGCATCGGGGCATACTCGGACTCGCTACGCTTCCGGCGCGAGATCGCCGCCGACGTGGGCGTGCGCCGCCAGATGGTGCATGCGTTTGTAGTGGGCGAACACGGCGAACAGATGGTTCCCCTGTGGAGTAGCCTGCGCATCTACGGCATGGATATGGAGGAGATGCTGTCCATTACGGCGCGATTGCGTGGTAAGCGCAACCTGACCGATTTCCCCTCCGAAGTGCAGCAGGCAAAAATCCAGACGCTGGCTTACCTGCAGCAGGGGCTGATTCGCGAGGCGTTTGAGCATGTCGACCGCCTCCCGCCCGACCTGCGAGTAGTGCTGAAGCCATACCTGACCCATCTATCGGGAGCGAAAACGGCCGTCGCAACTGCGAACGTCACGGTGGACCTGGTGCGCACGCTGATGGATGGACGTGAGATTGTGGTGGCGGGACAGGTGCGGCTGGACGGCGAGTTTTACGGCATCCACACCACCATCGGCGCGCCCATCGTGGTGGGCAACAACGGCTGGTCACAGGTGGTGCCCCTGCAGTTGTGGGAAGATGAGGCGCGGCTGCTAACTCAGGCAGCGAGCCAGGTACAGCGCAAGCTACGGGAGTGGATGAAACATGGCGAATGAGCGCTGGGTGTTTGTAATCAAGGTTCACGATAAGCCGGGTGCGCTTACCGCAATCGCCTCGGTATTTTCCAGCCGCGGCGTTTCGGTGGATACCACGCTGGGTAGCAGCGCAGCGGGATTGCTGGAGGCACCCAGCACGATTGTGCTCAGCTTCCACGCCACTGAACGCAAAAAGGAGACACTCCTGCGCACCCTTGCCCGCCTCCAACAGGTGGTGCAGGTAGAAGCGTATCCGTATACTGCCCGTGAGCTTCGCAGCATCGCCATCGTCCGCGTGACCCCCGACGAGAAGATAGCCGAACTGCCCAGAGAGGTGCATACGGAGATTATCTCCGAAAGCGGAGACAGCAAAACGGTGTTGCTGACTGGAGCCACGCGCGCCGTAGACAGGGCGGTGCATTCTCTGCATGAACGCGGTACACTGAAAGATGTTGTCGCGACCGTCATGGCGGTGTAACGATGGCACGCAAGCCGGTACTCAGTCCCAGTCGTATCCGAACCTACCTGCTGTGCGAGGTGAAGTATTACCACACCTACCTCAACCCACGCGGCAAGTTCTATATCCGGGCGAAGCGCGAGTACTCCTTTGGCACCACCATGCACGCGGTGCTGCAACACCTGCACGCTTCGGGCGGAGTGGAAGCGGTAACGGTCGAGCAGCTGCAACAGGTGATGCAGCAGCAATGGGTGGCGGCAGGTTACGAGTCGCCGCACGAAGAGCAACAGTTCCAGAAGGTAGCCGCCGCATTGCTCCAGCAGTATCACGCGCGTGCACAGGAGAGCCTGCAGCAAACACCCCCTGAACAGCGCCCTCGCCTGCTGATGCAGGAGCGACTGTTGCGCATGGACATGGGCAGGTTCGCGCTGGTGGGACGCGTGGACCGCGTGGACGAACACCCCGACGGCACACTGGAGATTATCGACTACAAAAGCTGGCGCACCGACGTCACCCCAGAAGAGGTGCATGATGACCTCGCGATGTGCTGTTACCAGCTGCTGCTGAAGCAGCTCTACCCCGACCGTCGGATCATCGCCACGATCGTTGCCCTGCAGACGGGTGCGTTTGCCAGCGCCAGCCTCACCGACGAGGAACTCGCGGAGTTTCGCGAAGACATCCACCTGCTGGGAGAAGAGATTATCTCCCGCGACTTCGAGTACCTGGAACCCAAACGTATCCCGCACTGCGAGGAGTGCGATTTCCTGCCGTTGTGCCAGCGCATTTGGGAACGGCTCTAATCCGCTGCCCTGCAGCACAGCCTAAAGCCTGCGGCTACAATGGGACAGGTCGCCTCCCCGACCGCCTTGATTCCTCGTCGAAAATGCTGTATATTTAACGGCGGAGAGGTCGCATAGTGGCCTAGTGCGCCCGCCTCGAAAGCGGGTACCCGGCGAAGAGCTGGGTCGCGGGTTCGAATCCCGCCCTCTCCGCCATTTTACTCCTTCGGTGGCAGACGAAACTTGTGACCACACCACAACAGCAAACGCCGCTATCTGAGGCTCTGCATCGCCTGATGCAGGCGGTTCCCGTTCCCTCTCACCTGCGGTTGAATGAACCTCTGAAGAACTATACTACCTTGCGCGTGGGCGGTCCCGCCGACCTTTTCTACAGGGCAACCGACCTCGAAGAGTTCGCACGGGTGGTCATCACCGCGCATCAGCTCCGCGTACCCACCTTCATCCTGGGCTTGGGTAGCAACCTGCTGGTCAGCGATAAAGGCATCCGGGGACTGGTGGTATACAACTGCTGTCGGCGCATCGAGGTGGGAGAAATCACCTTTTCGGAGTCGGGCGCACCCTTTCAGTTGCTGTTTCTCAAAACTGCGCAGGCGGGGCTGTCCGGGCTGGAGTTCGCGGTGGGTATTCCGGGCACGGTGGGTGGTGCGCTCATCTCCAACGCGGGGGCGTTCCGCGAAAACATCGGCGACCTCGTGGAGGCGATAGACGTAGTGGTAGAGGGCGAACGCCAGCAGGTGAGCAGGGAATGGATGCAGTTTTCCTATCGCGACAGCATCCTGCGCCGTCCGAACCCACCCCGGGCAGCGATACTGGCGGTAACCTTGCGACTGCGCCCCGGTGACCGCCGCCAGATTTTCGCCAAAGCGCGTGAACTGCAACGCTGGCGCATCGAGCGGCAGCCCCCTAACCCCTCGGCGGGCAGCTTCTTCAAGAACGTATATGATGCGGAACTAGCGCAGAAGTTATACAGTTTGCCGCCTGCACTGAAAGAGGCAGGTGTCGTGCCCGCAGGCTACCTGATTGCGGAAGCGGGGTTGAAGGGCACGCGCGTCGGCGGGGCAATGGTGTCGGTGAAACACGCAAACTTTCTCATCAATGCCGGAGGCGCGACCGCGACCGATATCCGCAGGCTGGCAGACTTGGTCAAACAGGTGGTTTTCGAGAAGTTCGGGGTTCTTCTGGAGGAGGAGGTACTCACGGTCGGGGACTGGTCGTAAAAACGTTGACAAGCCTGCAGACAATGTGGGATACTTTTTGCGTAGATGTTAGGAAGGTTGCCACATGCAGACGACGAGAGTCCGTGTCAGCTTCACGAGGCGTATGCCCATTTTCGCACGGACTCGGTGGCGAGGTCAAGCGCAGCTTTATCATGTGTGAGGGTATTCGTTGCCTGTCTCGGGAACGGTTTGTGGAACTTCGGGCCAGGGTGACGCCGGAGGCGATGGAGGAAGTAGAGCATCGGCCCAGGCTTTTTTAGGTTTAAAAATGCAGGGCTGAGGTCTGCAGATGAAAATCCGTGTGGTAGCCGTACAATTTAAGCCGCGCAAGGGCGATGTCGAGCACAATCTGGACCGCGTGGCTGGGGTGCTGCGTCAGATTGTCGAAGAGGACGTGCCCGCCGACGTGGTGGTGTTTCCGGAGACCATCACTTCGGGTTATTTTCTGGAGGGCGGTGTGCGCGAAGCAGCGCGAACACGCGAGCAGATACTGGAAGCTTTGGTGAAACGCTACCTGCCCTTTGCGCGTCCGGAGCCGCTGGATGTGGTGCTGGGTTCCTATGAGGTGTGGCACGGCAAGTACTATAACTCCGCCCTCTACCTCACTCTGAGCGCACAGCCGGAATCGTGCCGCATTGTGCACACACATCGCAAGTTCTTCCTGCCCACCTACGGCGTGTTTCAGGAGAAGCGTTTTGTGGCGCGAGGGCGTAACATTGAAGTATTCCCCACGCGCTTCGGTCCCGCCACCGTATTAATCTGTGAAGATGTGTGGCACTCTATCACGGGAGCCATCGCCGCATTGAAGGGAGCCGAGGTGTTTTACGTGATTGCCGCCTCACCCGGCAGGGGCTTCCACGGCGAGAACGTGGGCAACGTGATGAAGTGGCAGCAGCTGCTGTGTAACATGGCGGAAGAGCACGGAGTGTGGGTGGTCAATGCCGGCCTGGTGGGCTTTGAGGGAGGCAAGGGCTTCGTCGGGCAGTCGATGGTGGTGAACCCCTTTGGGCAGGTGGTGGTATCTGCTCCCCTGATGAAGGAAGCCATGATTACCGCTACCATCGATACGGAAGAGATAGCCATCGCACGGGCGAACGCTCCCCTCCTCGCCGACCTGGAGGCGGGACTGGCAGACCTGTTGATAGAGATGCAGGAAATCGCCGCAGAGCAACATGCGAGGTACCGACAATGAGCAAACTGGAAGTCATCCGCGCCCCTGAGCGCACACACGACGCCGAGGGGCTGCTGCGCATCAACGCGCCTCTGGTCACCAAATGGCTGGTGGAGTTCCTGCGCGACGAGATGATACGTCGTCGGGGGTTCCACCGCGCGGTGGTGGGATTGTCCGGCGGGGTGGACTCGTCGGTGACGGCGTTTTTGTGTGCGCGTGCTCTGGGCGCAGAGAACGTATGGGGTATCCGTATGCCCTATCGCACCAGCAGCCCGGAGAGCTTGGAGCACGCGCAGCTGGTGATAGACCAGCTGGGCATCCACTCGCGCACGATAGACATCACGCCTGCCGTGGACGGCTATCTGCAGTACGAACCCGATGCGGACGGCAGGCGGCGAGGCAACGTGATGGCGCGAATGCGCATGATTGTGCTGTTCGACCTCTCCGCCAAGCTGAATGCCCTGCCGGTGGGGACGGGTAATAAGACCGAGCGGCTGTTCGGTTACTTCACCTGGCACGCTGACGACTCGCCTCCCATCAATCCGCTGGGCGACCTGTTCAAGACGCAGGTGTGGCAGCTGGCGCGGTACTTGGGCGTGCCGGAGGTGATTGTGTCCAAGCCTGCCTCTGCCGACCTGATTGTCGGGCAGACAGACGAGGACGACCTGGGTATCTCCTACCACCTTGCCGACCAGATACTGTACTTCCTGCTGCGCGGGTATCGCGTGGAGCAGATTGAGGAGATGGGCTATCCGCGCGAGAAGATACTGCTGGTCAAAGCACGGCTGGAGAGCACACACTGGAAACGACACTTGCCGACTACCGCCATGCTGTCCACCACGTCGATCAATGACTATTATTTGCGTCCGGTGGACTACTGATGTATGACCTGATGATTGAACCCGAAGACGAAGACACCGCGTGGTGCAGGGAAGAGGTAGAGGGTGCTTTACAAGCCATCGGGCTGGAAGTCACCGAGGAAGGGTTCATTGCTGCCAACGCAGAGGGAACCGTTTGGGTGGACGTCGGCTCGCAGGAAGGACCCGATGTCCTGGTCATTGCGGTGCGGGCACGCGAGGACCGGCGAGTCGAGACCATCCGGCAGGCAATGGATATCGCCTTTTACCTGGCGCAGCGATTGAGTGGCGTGGTGATAGACATGCAACTGGGCGGGCGCGTACTGCCCGAAAACCGTGACTGGATTGAAGCAGAGTTTCTGCGATAAGAACGCACGGACAGAAGGACAGGATGGATAGTTCGCTAATTGTTGGGGCAATCATCGGGGCAGGAAGTGCGGCGGGCACTTACTATTTGTTCAAGCGCTGGGAGGTGTTCCGCGAGCGCACGCGCGAGGAATCGCGTCGCCGCGACATCTTGCACCGCCTCGTGGTGGAGGCACTGGACAACGCCGCGTGGAACGCCTACATCGAGTCCATCATCGACGGCTGGCTGAAGGCGCATGAGGCGAAGATACTCACTCCGCAAGAGGTGCAGGATGCCCTTTACCGCTGGGTTGCCGAACCCTACTCCCTGCGCAGTCAGCGCGACGCCCTCCAGCAGTACCTCACCCTGCCCATCCGCGACGAGAAAGAGCAGGAGTTATACGTTGCTATCACCGGCGTTTATAACGAGCTCACCCTCAACACGCTGACCCTGCGTATGTTGCGCCTGTTTCAGGAGCTGGACGAATCAGAGAAGCCCTGCATTAGCCCTGAGCAGCTGATGCCGTTGCTGCAACGCGTGGCGCAGGAGTTCAAAGCGAACGGCGAGCGGTTCTACGCGCTGGCGGTAAGACTGGTGGAGCGCTATCCCTTCCTCGCCGAGACACACGCCCGCAAAATGCGCCTGTTGCTGGAACAGCTGGAGAACTACCAGAAGCAGGCGGCAGCCGAACCGGCCGCGCCGCAGTAAGCGCGCCTACCAGTCCTGCGTGATGGGCTTGTTCCAGTTCGGGTGCCACTCGGGCATGTCCCGCTTCCAGTTGCGGTAGTAGATGCCACCCAGCGGTGCCCACCGAGCATGACCGTCCGCAAACACCATGTTGATGCCCCCGCCGTGCCAGTCGGTGCGCTTCGTGCAGTCGCCCTGATAACACCCCCTGCCAATCCGGTCCCACACGAAACTGCTGCACCCGCCCGTGCAGTTGGCGCAATCATGGATACAGTCCATCCATGGGTTGTAACTGTCCGCAAACACGATTAACTCCGATACCCGCTCGATCGCCGCCATCGGGATGTCCATCACCTCGTAATTGGAGGTGTAACTGCCCCGACGCGGACGGTGCGTGTCCAGCAACGGATTGGTGGTGCTGAAGTCCCAGCCCAACTGCGTCGGGCACACGAATATCTCCTCACTGCGGATGTAGGGGCGCAGACCCCACAAGGCGGTGTAGCGCTTGCCGTCGGGACTTCTGCCTGTGTATTTGTCCGCGAAACGGGTGTATGCTCCGCCGGGCGTGCAGTCGTCCCAATCCTGCGCATACATCACCCATGCCTGTGCCAGCTGGCGCACATTCGAAGCGCAGGTGGTCTTGCGCGCTGCCTCCCGTGCGCGGAAGAAGACGGGAAACAGCAACGCCACCAGCACCGCCAGAATGGCGATGACCACCAGCAACTCCACCAGCGTGAAGCCTTTGTGTCGCATCACAACGACCTCCTCTCCTTCTGAGTTACCGCTCCCACACAAACACCAGCCGCTGCTGCATCGCCTGCGCTATCTGCTGTGACGAATACTTCATCGGGAAGAAATGCGCCAAACGGCTCAACGCCCTGCGCTGGCAACGATACACCTTCTCCAACGTCAACTCCGACCGCGTCCGCGGCGGCTCGGGCAACACCCCAGCCAGAAACGCCGCCTCACCCAGCGTCAACTCCTTCGGAGATTTTCCAAAATACACCCGACACGCCGTGCCGATGTCCTCCGCCCCCAAACCAAAACGGGCACTGTTCAGATACAACTCCAGTATGCGCTCTTTGGAAAGGTGCTTCTCCATCTCCAGTGCCAGCAGGATTTCCGCCACTTTGCGCGAGAGGGTCTTCTCTCTGCCCAGAAACAGGTAGCGCGCGGTCTGCATGGTGATGGTGGAGCCACCCTGTTTGAAGGCGAGGTTTCGGATGTTGACGCGCAGGGCGCGGTGCAGCGCCTGCCAGTCCACACCGTGATGTTGGTAGAAGTAGCCGTCTTCGGAGGCGATGAACAAGTCTTTCACATACGGAGGCATGAACACCCCGTTGGGGGTGGGGGTCTTTACCGCCCCCGATTGAACCTTTTCCAACAAGACGTGCCGAGATTCCTTGAAAATAACTAACGCGGGCACGACGACCCAGATGCCCAGCAGCAGTATCACGACAGCTATCGCAATCATCACACCGCGCGCGAATCGGCGAAAGCCCAAGTGGGGTACTGGCGTCGCGGATGGTGTCTTGTCCGCGATACGAGGTACCAGTCCCCATGTTCCCATCATCAGTACGGATGATGGGAACCGCCAAGGCTCGAACACAGGAGTATCGAATAGACCAACGACAATAGTTCCAATCGTAGCCACATAACAGCCGAGCACGATCGCCCTATCCTCGTGTACCAAGTCTTGCCTCAGCAAGTGACCGCATAGTCGCAGTAAATACCAAAGTGAGAAGATTAGCACAGCCACGCCAAGCGTCCCAAACTCCACAGCAAAGTTCAGGAAAAGGTTCTTGGCTTCCACGTTTAAAGGACCGAACTGTTCCAGTTCCGTGGTGACGAATCGGTT